>JACCDO011362305.1_pt1 | contig 34715 bp, 55 predicted proteins | sample 7446101 | NCBI WGS metagenome assembly JACCDO01 (sample SAMN15323440, study PRJNA562643) | freshwater metagenome | isolation source: river surface water | place: USA:Blue River Watershed | collected 2017-08-16 | reverse complement strand
GGCCAGAAGTGGGCATCTGAGAATACGATTACTTTGCCCTTTTCCATCTCTCGGCCGCGTCTGACATGGCCATCGGTTTGATCTATCTTGGTTAGTCTTTCTTTTTTGGGTCTTTCTTTTTTAGCATCTCGTTGAGAGTTGAATGTTTCTAGCTTGATTCCGTGCCTTGTTTCTATTGCGAGTCTGCGATTCATAACCGATCTTGGACTCATTTTGTTGGCAAGACCCATTAATTTGGGAGAGCCGTGTTTATTCCACTCCTCTATAAACTGCTCATCTGTAAGATAGTAGCCAGCCATAAAATACCTTTATGTTATAAAAAAGGGTATATCATTATTATTGTGCCGATATTACAATAACTTAGGAAAAAAGCAAGCCATGGCAAGAACTAAGGAAACGTCAGCGAAAGAGTTGCCCAAATCTGGGTTAAACCTTGATTTCTCTAAATCCCCAGAGGTTTATCGGTTTCTCCAGTCTAACGCATTTGTGCGCGGTATGATGGGGCCAGTAGGCTCTGGTAAATCGTATGCGTGTGCGGCTGAGGTGTTTATCCGTGCCATTCAACAAAAGCCTAGCCCTATCGATGGTGTCCGATATACCCGTTTTGTTATTGTACGTAACAGTTATCCCGAACTCAAGACAACCACAATTAAGACCTGGCAAGACCTTTTCCCAGAGAATACCTTTGGGCCAATGCTCTATACCCCACCCATTACGCACCATATCAGGCTACCAGCTAGAGAGGGCGCGGCTGGAATTGACTGCGAGGTAATATTCCTAGCTCTTGACCAGCCAAAAGACGTGCGAAAGCTATTATCCCTAGAACTAACTGGGGCGTGGGTCAATGAGGCGCGAGAGTTGCCAAAGGCCGTGATCGATGGTCTGACTCACCGAGTTGGGCGATATCCCACCAAACGCGATGGCGGTGCTACGTGGCACGGTATCTGGATGGATACGAACCCAATGGATGACGATCATTGGTGGTATCGCATGGCCGAAAAAGAAAAGATGACTGGGCCATACGCTTGGAAATTTTATAAACAACCTGGCGGGGTAACTGAGGTTAGCCATGATATGTTGCCCGAAAACCCAGAGGCCAACGATTGCATATTCTCAGCTGGCAAGTGGTGGCAGTTAAATCCTAAAGCTGAAAATATCTCGAACTTGCCGCCTGGTTACTATCAGCAGATGCTCTTAGGTAAAAACTTAGACTGGATTCGCTGTTACGCTGAGGGCAAGTACACATACGTTCAAGAGGGCAAGTCAGTCTGGCCTGAGTATAACGATAACATTATGGCGGTTGACCTAGAGGTTGACCAATCTGTACCAATCCAAGTCGGCCTAGACTTTGGTTTAACTCCAGCGGCCGTGATTGGCCAGCGCTTGCCTAGCGGTACATGGCAGATATTGGATGAGATCGTAACTTTTGATATGGGGCTAGAGCGTTTTGGCCACCAGCTGTTAGCTGACCTCAACGCTAAATATCCTGGGATGCAAATCTTGGTCTGGGGCGATCCAGCTGGTATGGCTAGAGATGCGATCTATGAAGTAACTGCTTTTGATTTTTTGAAAACGCTAGGCTTGAAAGCCCAGCCAGCGCCATCGAATGACTTTAAGGTTCGCCGTGAGGCGGGTGCCGCGCCCATGCAACGTCTTATTAACGGTAAGCCAGGCCTATTGGTTGACACGAAATGCAAGTTATTACGCAAGTCTTTGGCTGGTGGCTACCATTTCAAGCGGGTATCAGTTGGTTCTGGCCAAGAAAGATTCCGCGATGCACCAAATAAAAACGAACATTCCCACGTAGGCGATGCTTTTGGCTACCTATTGCTTGGTGGTGGCGAGCATAAGCGAATGACGCGCCCAGGACAGCCAGCTAATAAGACTTTTGTAGCCCAGACCGTAGCCAATAGCGAGTTTGATATCTTTGCCAGATGAGATACGAAATACCTTTAGCCGCTCTTAATGATGAGATGCACAGGCGCAAAGGGCTTTACTACTTGCCATTCGTACCTGACCACTTTGATTTTCTTGACGTAGATCAACCAGAGATAACCGTCTTAGCTAAAGGAGATCAGATTAAGTACATGATTGCTAGCCAAGCCTCAATGGGAACTGCGGTTACTGCGTTTATTTACAACAGACCCGTAGCAGTATTTGGTGTGGTGCATATCTGGAAGGGTGTTGGCGAGATGTGGAGCCTCTTTGATAATGCCGCACGAAACTACCCGCCAACCATGCTTAGAGGTGGCAGAGTATTTACCGATATCGCTATGAGATATCTCCACTTGCATCGATTACAAATTACTGTTAGAACTGATGACAAAAGAGCCTTGCGATATGCAAGGGCGATTGGGTTTGAGACAGAATCAATTATGAGAATGTTTGGCCCTGACAAGGTTGATTATCTACTTATGACGAGGTTTTGATATGGGTGGTATGTTTGGTGGTGGTGGCGGCCCTGATACAAGCGGTCAGATTCGCGCTCAGCAAGAAGAGAACGCACGTTTAAAACAGCAAGCAGAGGATGAGCGTAGAGACTTAGCCGAACAGCAAGCCGCTCGTACGTCAGCTCGCCGCAGAGGCGGTTCAAGAATGTTGTTATCGGATACTCGATTGGTGCCAGAGCAAGGCATCGTTGAGCAAACTTTAGGCTCTAACAAGATGGGGGGTGTGTAATGGGTGGCGCATTTAGAGGGGGCGGCGGTGCCGTTCAAGCAGTCAAAGCAGTAGAAGAAGCAAAACCAGCGCCAGCACCAGGAGTTGAAAAGCCAACTCAGGCTCAAGAACAAGAGGGCGCGCGTATGCGTGGCGCTCGCCGCCGTGGCCGTCAACTGTTATCAGATGCTCGCCTCATGGGTGAGATGGGTGTTGAAACCTTGGGCGGGGGATCGAATCTTGGATAAGATGCAAAAAAAAGTAGAAAAAGTTATGCGTGAGTACAAAGCTGGAAAACTAAAGTCTGGCTCTGGAGCTAAAGTTACATCGCGCGATCAGGCTATTGCAATCGCAATGAGTAAAGCTGGAATGGAGAAGAAAAAATGAAAGCTGGATTGTACGCAAATATTCACGCTAAACGCGAGCGCATTGAGGCTGGCTCTAAAGAAAAGATGCGTAAGCCTGGCTCACCTGGTGCGCCTACAGATGAGGCATTTAGAAAAGCGGCTAAAACCGCAATGAAGCCTAAGAAGAAATAATGGCCATTCTTGTTGAGCGCGAGTCGCTCACCACAAAATCTCGCCACGTTTCTCCAAGCTATGTTGATAAAGATGGTAATCAATATCTAACAAGCTCTGATAAGCCATTCCCAATTATTGATGTAAACCATCTGCGCTTGCATGAAGGCAGAGCATATTACGTGTATCGGGTTGAGTCTTCATTGGCTGTTAGTGGCAATCTTGATATCGCAGTTGCTTGGCCATCTGGGATATATCCGCACGCAGTATTTAATTATCAATGCGGCGGTGATTCAAGATTTTATGTATATGAGAACCCTACGACTAGCGGCGGTACTGCGCTAACTATTCATAGGCGCAATCGCTCGTTAGAAACAACTAGCACGGGAGCGGCCGTATATGCTCCAACTGTATCCGCATTAGGAACAGAGATTTTTGCTGAGATTATTACTAGCGGTCAAGGCGGTACTGGAGCTGGCGGTGGTGGCTTTACATACGAATACGTACTAAAGCCATTAACAACATATCTGTTTAGATTAACAAATATCAACTCGCAAGCCCATATTGCTGAATTATTGATTGAGTGGTACGAATGAAGAAAGAACATAAGAATCCCAAAGGCGGCCTGACCGAGGCTGGCCGTAAATACTTTAAGCGGACAGAGGGGGCTAACTTAAAAGCGCCAGTTAAGTCTGGCACAAACCCTAGACGCGTTTCATTTGCCGCTCGATTTGGTGGTATGGCTGGCCCTTTGGTTGATGAGAAGGGCAGACCAACTCGTTTGAAGTTAGCGCTCAAAGCGTGGGGATTTGGTAGTAAAGAAGCGGCTCGCAACTTTGCAAATAGACATAAGAAGGACTGACATGGCTGAAATGACAGAACTATCTCCAGCAGAAGAAAAATCATTTCTATCTTGGATAAAAGATACTGGTTGGTACAAAGAATTTGTTAAAGAGTACAAAGAGCCGCCAGATTTAAATACCTCAGATTATGATTATCGCGCCGCGTGGAAAGCTGGCATTAGGCCAGAAAGAGACCCATACGATAAAAATAAATATCATTGGCCATCATCTGATGAAGGTGGAAAGATGTTGAAATCTGAAAGCCATCCAACAGCATGGAAAGAATACTTTATGAGAAGTACTGGCCAAAACCCAGATGCAGTTGGTATTACAAAACAAGATTTTGAGAGATTACAAAAAAACGGTAGATTGCAAAAAAGGCCGCTTTTAAACAATACGGAGCTTGAATAATGGCTGAAATGATGCGTTTGAAACCAGAAGAGATTCTAAAGCGCCACGATATAGCGTTGCGTAAGAAAGAAGACTTTAGAGACCTATACGATGAGGTCTATGAGTTTGCTTTGCCACAACGTAACCTCTATGACGGTTATTATGATGGCAAGGTTGGCGGCGCTAAGAAGATGAACCGCGTATTTGATGCTACTGCTATCAACTCTACACAGCGCTTTGCCAACCGATTACAGTCTGGCATTTTCCCGCCACAGCGTAAGTGGTGCCGCCTAGAGGCTGGCCCTGATATTCCAGATGACCGTAAGGCTGAGGCTAATGCGGCATTGGATATCTACACCGAGAAAATGTTTGCAACGCTCAAGCAATCCAACTTTGATATTGCGATTGGTGAGTTCTTGCTTGATCTGTCTGTTGGCACGGCCGTTATGATGGTTCAGCCTGGCGATGACATTTCGCCAATCAATTACATCCCAGTACCGCAATTCTTAGTCGCGTTTGAAGAGGGCGCGAACGGTCAGGTTGATAACGTCTATCGCCGTATGCGTATTAAGGGTGAGGCAATCATCCAGCAATGGAAAGATGCCAACATTCCTAGCGATCTACAAACAAAGATTGATAACAAGCCAACTGAGGACTTTGAGCTAATCGAGGCTACCGTATTCGATCCTAAGCGTGGAGATTACTGCTATCACGTAATTGCTAAAGACACCAAGCAAGAGATTGTTTATCGCAGACTCAAGAATGGCCCATGGGTAGTTAGCCGTTACATGAAGGTTGCTGGCGAGATTTATGGCCGTGGCCCATTGATTACAGCTCTCCCAGATATTAAGACATTGAATAAGGTAAAAGAGCTAGTCCTTAAAAATGCTAGCTTGGCTATCTCTGGTGTATATACGGCGGCAGACGATGGAGTATTAAATCCAGCTACCGTCAAAATTATCCCTGGCGCGATCATACCAGTAGCGCGCAATGGTGGCCCACAAGGCGAGAGTTTGAAACCTTTACCTCGCGCTGGGGATTTCAACGTATCGCAAATTATTATTAATGATCTGGTTCAGAACATTAAGCGTATTTTGCTCGATGAATCGTTGCCACCCGATAATATGTCGGCTCGTTCTGCAACTGAGGTTGTAGAGCGCATGAAAGAGCTAAGCCAGAATCTAGGCTCAGCATTTGGCCGCTTGATTAATGAGACGATGATTCCAATCGTTAGTAAGACTTTGCAAGTAATGGATGAGCGTGGATTGATTGACTTGCCATTACGGGTCAACGGTCTTGAAGTTAAGGTATCTCCAGTATCGCCATTGGCTATGGCTCAGAATATGGATGAAGTAAGCAATACGATGCAGTTTGTACAGCTTGCTAGCCAAATGGGGCCAGAAGGTCAAGCAACACCTAAGTATGGTGATATTGTTGATTACATTGGTGATAAACTCGGTGTGCCATCGCGTTTACGTGTATCGCCAGAGGAACGTGCATTTAATTTACAACAAGCCGCACAGCAAGCTCAGCAAGTAGCTCAGGAGAATCCTGAGATGGCTATTGAGGCTGTGAAACAACTTACATGAAAAAGAAACTAGAGCAAGCAATAACAGACGGTTGGGAAGGTTTAAACGAGATATCCCTAGATATTAGGGATTCTCAACAAGCAGTAGAGGATTTGAATAAGCTATGCCTCAGAGTATTAGGAACTGAGGATGGCCAAAAGCTCATGGGATGGCTAAGGGCATCCGTACTAGAGCAACCAGTAGCCGTGCCTGGTAGCGACTCCAGCTTTGCTTACTACCGTGAAGGTCAGAACAGCATCGTTAGAGACCTTGAAGCACGGATAACCAAAGCAAGGAACCTTTAAAAATGGAAGATGTAGCGAACCAACCCGCAGAGGCGCAAGCCGATGGCGGCCTATTGGATTCAGCAACAGTTGATGACAATAATGCCGCAGAGCAACAAAAACCAGAGGCTACAGCAATTAGCCACCTGGAGCCACAAGAGGATGATGAACCCTTAGAAAGACCAGATTGGTGGCCTGAGAACTTCTGGAAAAAAGATGACTCAGCCCCAGACCTAGAGGGCATAGCTAAATCTTGGATGGATTTGCGTAAGCAGATTAGCCAAGGAAAGCACAAAGCCCCCGCAGACGGTAAGTATGATCTATCGGCTTTCGGAGACGTACCAGACACAGACCCAGTTAAAAGCCACGTGCTAAGCTGGGCTAAAGAGTATGGCGTATCTCAGGCCGCATTAGACACTCTGGTTGGCGAGGTAGTTAAAATGGGTGTTGGGGAAATACAACAGACCCAAGCTAGCCTAGCCCAAGAAAAGGCCGCGCTTGGCCCTAATGCAGATGTGCTGATTAAAGGCATGACTGACTGGGCGCGTGGGTTAGTCAACAAGGGAATCTGGGGTAAAGATGACTTTGAAGAGTTTAAGTACATGGGCGGTACAGCCAAAGGCTTAAAAGCTCTAATGAAGTTGCGTGAGTCCTATGAGGGTTCGCGGATTCCTACCCAGTCTATGCCAGTAGAAGGCCAGCCGTCTAAAGAAGAGCTGTATCAGATGGTTGCCGATCCTAAGTACAAGACTGATCCAGCATATCGCCAAAAAGTAGAGCGGATGTTCAACGCTACATTTGGCCAATAGATTTATCCTCAAGGAGTTTTGACCCGCCTAGTGCGGGTCTTTTTTTATCCAGATTTAGTAGGTCAAGAAAAATATTTAACTAGATGTTGTTTTTTTTCCACAGTTCTGTTAGAAAACGGATAAGGCATACCAATTTATTGGCCCTTAATGCAGATAAGTCTGACGAGTGGCTAGCGTAACTAGCAAGCAGACGGCCCTGATTGTCAGGCTAACCGAAGCAAAAAACCTTATTTTTTTACCTTTTTATAGGAGTCTCACATGAGCATTTCGTTATCTAATGCCTTTGTAACTCTATTTGATGCTGAGGTAAAACAGGCCTACCAGGGCAAGGCAATGCTGGTTGGTGCTGTACGTCAGCGTCGTGGAGTAGAAGGTTCTACTGTTAAATTCCCTAAAGTCGGTAAGGGTGTTGCAACTCCCCGTATTACCCAGACCGATGTAACCCCATTGAACGTTGGCTTTTCTAACGTTACTTGCACTTTGTCTGACTGGAACGCCGCTGAATACAGCGACATTTTCAGCCAAGCTAAAGTTAACTTTGACGAGCGCTCTGAGCTTGTACAAGTTTTAGGTAACGCTATTGGCCGCCGTCAAGACCAGTTGATTCTTGATGCTTTAGCCGCATCTAGCACATCGTTGACCGTATCTAACGATATCGGTGGCGCTGATACAAACATGAACGTAGCTAAGTTGCGCGAAGCTAAAAAGCTGTTGGATAAAAACAACGTACCCCCAGAGGGCCGTCATATTATTCTTCACGCTAACGGCTTGGCATCTTTGTTGGCTGAAACCGCTGTAACCAGCTCTGACTTTAATACTGTCAAGGCTTTGGTTGCTGGCGAGATCAACACATTCCTCGGCTTTACTTTCCACATCCTAGGCGATCGCTCTGAGGGTGGCTTGGCAATCGATGGTTCTAACGACCGTACTTGCTTTGCTTTCCACAAAGACTCTATCGGCTATGCTGAAGGTATTGCTCCACGCACCGAAATCAATTACATCCCTGAGAAAACCAGCTTTTTGGTTAATTCTGTATTCTCAGCTGGTGCAATTACCATCGATGCTGAGGGTATTGTTCAAATTACCGCTCGCGAATAAGGAGATACTTAAATGGCATATTCCGCTACTGGTTTTGCAACCATCGCCGCATCTAAGGCTGGCAACGCTCCATCGATGTATTCTTACGCAACCGCTGATACTATCGCTACCGTAAATACAGAGGGTTATTTTAATGCCCTAGCAACTGTATTAAACGTTGGTGATGTAATCTTGGTTCGTTCATCGACTGGTGGCACTCAAGCCCTAACCTGGGTTTACGTTGCTAGCAACGCCTCTGGTGTTGTTGACGTAACCGATGGTTTAACTATTACCGCTACTGACAGCGATTAATAGTATTTAGTACCAAATAGGGCTATTTTCTGGTAAAACAGGAGATAGCCCTTTATTACATTGGAGATATAGATGGCCGCTGGAGATACCTCGTTAACAATCTGTTCTGATGCTTTATTAATGTTGGGCGCTAAGCCCATTTCGTCATTTGACGAGGGTACAGATGAGGCCTCTGTTGCTAACCGTTTATATTCGGATATCCGAGACCAATCCTTAGCAATGTACCCTTGGTCTTTTAGTTTTAAGAAAACATCGATAGCGCGTTTGATTACAACGCCGACTAACGAATACAAATACGAATATCAGTTACCAGGAGACCGTTTAGCCGCTCCTCGTAACGTCTATGACAGCAATGCGACTGGCATCCCGCCACGCAAAGAATATCGGATTATGGGCAACAAGCTCTTGACCGATTACGAATCTGTTTACATTGACTATCAATACGCCGTGCCTGAGTTTGATATGCCACAGTATTTTGTGCAACTGCTCAAGTATATGCTTGCATGGCACATGGCTTTACCAATTACTGACCAGACTGAGAAAGCTCAATACTGGCAATCTGTAGCTACAGGCTCGCCAGCTGAGAATGGCCGTGGCGGCTATATGCGCGTTGCTATGAATATTGACGGAGCCGGTCAACCAACAAACGCAATCAATGACTTCTCTCTAATCGCTGTGAGGAATTAATGGCTCGCTTTGTAAGCATCCAGACTAACTTCTCTACTGGTGAGTTAGACCCATTGCTTAGAGCGAGGGTTGATTTAACTGCTTACCAAAACGCATTAGAGAAAGCGACTAACGTAGTATGCCAGCCACAGGGCGGTATTCGCCGCAGACCTGGTACGCGCTACATTACTGCATTACCCAACTCTAGTACAGAATCAGCGGCCAATGGCGTGCGCTTAGTAGAGTTTGAATTTAGTACGTCTGATAGCTATATGCTTTGCTTTACACATAATCGGATGTACGTATTTAAGAACAAAGCATTAGTTACAAATATTAATGGTTCTGGTAATCCATATTTAGACACGTCTGGCGTTAGCTTAACTGGCGCTAGATTAGCCAATATTGTGTGGACTCAATCGGCTGATACGTTAATTGTGGTTCATCCTGATATTGCCCCTATTGAAATTGTGCGAGGTGCTACCGATGCTTCCTGGACTGCTTCTGCTATTACTTTTGACTCCATTCCTAAGTACGCTTTTACTGTTTCAGTTACCAACCCGTCAGGCACGTTAACTCCATCTGCTGTATCTGGCAAGGTAACTTTGACAGCATCGTCTAGCGTGTTTACCGCTGGTAGTGTTGGCCAATATGTCAACGCTAGTCCACAAGGTCGAGCCAAGATTGTTAAATACACATCTGGCACATCGGTTGACGCAATTACTGAATTTCCATTTTTCAATACATCTGCTATTGCTAATGGCTCATGGGATTATGAAAGTGGATACGAAGACGTTTGGTCAAGCGGAAAAGGCTGGCCACGCTCTGTAACTTTCCATGAAGGCCGCTTATATTTTGGTGGCTCTAAGTCGCGCCCATCTACTATTTGGGGTAGCAAGGTTGGATTGTTTTTTGACTTTGAGGCTACCGAGGGATTGGATGACGATGCGGTTGAGGCCACACTAGATACCAATACGTTTAACGCGATTGTAGATATTATCTCTGGCCGCGACTTGCAAGTGTTTACAACTGGCGGTGAGTTCTATGTACCGCAAAATGGATTAGACCCAATTACGCCAACTAACTTCTTTGTTAAGACTGCTAGTCGTAATGGCACAAAACAAGGCATCCGCGTACAACAGCTCGAATCAGGAACGCTCTTTATTCAGCGTCAGGGTAAGAGCCTTAACGAGTTTGCCTACACCGATACTCAAGCTACTTATGTAACGCAAAAGATATCGTTGCTAGCTGGCCATTTATTAAAGACACCAACCAATCTTGCTTTGCGTAGATCGGTTGCTACTGATGAAAACGATCTGCTTTTAATTACCAATGGAGATGACGGCACAATGGCCGTATTCTCATTATTGCGCGCCCAGAACGTTATTGCTCCATCTGAGTTTATTACTGTGGATGGTAGCTTTATAGATGTCAACGTTGATATCTCTACGATCTATACCGTAGTCAAGCGCAATGTAAATGGCACCAATCAGTATTATGTTGAGGTCTTTGAGGATGGTTTATTAACTGACTCAGCTAAGACTGGTACTGGCGCTGTTAGTACAGTAGCTATGAGTTATCTAGCAACAGAAACCGTCAACATTATTTTAGATGGTTCTGTACAAGCCAACCAGGCTGTACCAGCTGGCGGCACCGTAACGCTATCGAGAGCCTCAGTATCCTCTTACGAGTTAGGGCTACCGATTAGCGTTGAGGCTCGTACCATGCCAGTTGATTTAAAGCTACAAACTGGTACACGCATTGGATTTAAGAAACGTATTGTTGAGGTTAATGCGCTTGTATATGAAACACAGCACATGAAAATTAATAATATCCTGATTCCATTTAGAGCTTTTGGAGATATCTTGGATGAGCCAGTTGATGAGTTTACTGGCACTAAAACCTTACATGGAATATTAGGATATTCACAAGAGGCTAAGATTACGATTAGCCAGGACATACCGCAGAAAATGACTCTGCTTGGTATGGAGTACAAAGTGGCAACGCACCAGGGGACTTAATATGGCAATGGCAGTTGTTGGTATAGGATTGGCGGCGCTATCGGCTTACGGGTCGATTAAAGAAGGCCAAGACAAGAAAAAGTATTATGACCAGGTTGCTCAACAATCTCGCGTAGAGGGTGAGCGCAAGGCCATTCAATACGAGTTTCAAGCGAACCAAATATTGCAACGCACCAACGCGGCTAATGCGGCTGTGATTGCTAGGGGTTTTGCTGGTGGTACGCAAGGCTTTGAAGGTTCTGCGGCCTTGATCCAATCCATTAACAATACCCGCGGCGGTAAAGAGTTTACATTTGCCCTTGGTAACGCTGACGGAACCAGACGCGCTAGCTTAATCCAAGCAAGCCTATACGAGCAAGCTGGTGCGACTGCTGAGCGTACTGGCTACTTTAATGCGGCTGGCAAGTTAGGCATGGCCGCGCTTACTTATGGCACGCTTGGTAGCGCACCATCTAGCGGTATTGGAACTCAAGCCGCCGCTCCAGTATCAGACTTCAGCACCCCTTGGACTCCAACCTCTTAAAGGTTAAATATGGCTACATTACCTCTATATCAACCAACGGGATATATACCAGCCGATATACCTCGGTTGGATTACGCTAACCTTAAAGAGCAAGCAAACCAGCTTACCACTATTACATCTGCTTTAGATCGCGTATCTAACTTTGCGTTTAAAAGAGCGGCAGAGCAAGCAGAACGCGAGGGTTTGCAGTACGGCGCTGAGAACCAGCCAAGCGCCCAACAAGTTATGGCGGCTCTTGAGCGTGGAGAATCTCCTCAAGAACTATTTGCAAAGCCTGGCACCGTATTTGGCGATGCCGCTCGTAAAGTACAGGCTGGCCAGCTTAGGTCAGAGCTTGAGGTATTGGGTCGTAAAAAATTAGCAGACCTAAGCGCCATGGTTGACGCTGGTTCATTTAATCTAAAAGATGTACAGCAAGAGATTACATCACAGATATCTGGTTACGCCAGAGCCATTTCAAGCATATCGCCAGAAGAGGGTTTGAAGTTTAGAGCATCAATGGGTACCGCTGGTGCTGGAGTTTATTCAAAAGCCGCAGAACGCGCCGCCAATATTTATAACGAAGGTTTAAAGGTATTGGCTAAAGACTCTATAAATACTACAACTCAAATACTTTCAGATATGTTTATGTCTGAATCTGATCCAGCAATGATTGTACAAAGGACTGGCGTAGAGAGAACCAGAGTTTATGATGTTGCCGCAAGAACAAATGACGTTAAATTTGTAACTGATACACAAAAAGAGTTTACTGCAAAAGTAATCAACGCTATGGTTGACTATCTTAGCAAACCAGAAGTATCAAAAAATTCAGCAGAAGTGTTTAGCAGACTAGAAAGCGGCGATGTTGGTAAGTTGTCTGGCTTGTATAAAACATTAGACAAGAATGAGATTATTGCTGTTTATGCCGCTCGCGTTTCTCAGCGTAGGCAAATTCGTGAAGCAGAGAGAGCAAACGAAAAATTAGACAATGAAAAAACTGCTAACAATTTATTAATTGAATATTTTAGTCCAACAACAAATCAATTACGCAAGACGGATATTGGCAGATCGTTAGCAAGAATGAATGTGCTTTCTGTTGAGCAAATGGAAAGATTTTTAAATCCAGATGTTAAAGATGGCGATCCTTATGCTTTTGCAGATATTCGCTACAAGGTTCGTACTGGAATCATTACTGATTTGGATGAGCTAAGAGGACTTACTACAAGGTCTGGCTTTAGTGGCAGACAATACTCTAGTTTGGCAAACGACCTAATTGAAAGAACTGGAAAAGACGAAGGCTCGGCATATAAGCTAATTAGTCAGGCATCTGGCTTTGGTGATGTGCGCCCAGGCAAGAGCAAGAATAACGAGCATCAATTTAAAAAAGAAGAAATAATAATCAATTATTACAACGAAGCAAAACAAGCGTCTATTTTGGATAGGGGTTCGTTTAACGCGCAAGATGTTGCTAGAGCCGCTATTAATCGCTATAACGAAACCGATAGAAAAGATGTTCAAAAAACTGATGCCAGAAACAGGCTTGCTAAGTTAACAACAGATATCAAAACCCGCAAGAAACTGAACAATGAATTTGTTATTGACGAAACAACAAACGCAGATGATTTGTTGCAGAGAAAAATTATTAACAATGATGAATATGCGGCCATTGTTAAGCAACAAAATATATTAAGAAAAGAGGTTCAGTAATGGCTATTGACTTTGAAAAATCTTTTTTTAATAACTACATGGATACAATGTATCCAATGCAACAGCAGACAGATGAGGCTCCAGCTCAAGACGTAATGCTGGCATCTGGCCCAGTAACGTCTGATATGCCGCAAACTGGAGTTAGGGTTGGTAGAGCTGGAATAACACCAGCGCAATCTGCAAAAGCTGGTGGTTTAGATCGCCCATTGGTTGCTTTATTAGATACGCTTGCTGGTGCTTTACAGGGCGCTACAGCGCAAACTCTTGGCTTGCCTGGAGACATCCGCTCTATTATTGATACGATTGCTCAAGAGGGTGCAACCAAGTATTTAGGCGAAAGAACGATGCCTACTACTACAGAAATGCAACAAAAGCTACCAGCAGTTATTCCACAGGGCGTAGCCAATCAGACCGAGCGTGAATACACAGCTAAGGTTGCAAGCGATATAGGAACGTTTCTACCAGCGCCAGGATTATTAGACGCGCCAAAAGCAATCAAGGGAGCTGTACAGGCTACCAAGAATATGCCAGTTGGCATGAGTACACAGATGGTTGGCGAAGGTATTAGCGATCTTGGATTCTACTCGGCCGCTAAACAGGCTGTAGATTCTATCCAGCAACAAAAGGGAACTGGCGAGCAATTCCTAAAGCAGATTGAAAAGACTCCTGGAGTTAAGCCAGAAGAGATTAAGTGGACTGGCTTAGATGATTTCTTAAAATCTAAGAAAACAGTTACCAAGGCTGAGGTTCAAGAGTACCTAGACAAAAATCGGGTTGAGGTCAAAGAGGTTCGTTTAGGCGAGCAAGAAACTTACGACCCACAAAGGTTAAGTCAGCTTGAAGAAGAATACAAAAAATTAAAACAGCATCCTATTGACGATCCTAGTTTTGGCGAGGAGAAGTATGACGAGATGATTCGCTTGATGAATATAAGAGATCGTAGCACTACGGATTCTCTATATGCGTCAATGGAGTCGGCAACCAGAGCTGGCCAACGCGCACAAGCCAAAGGTATGCCAGAGGCGGCAGAGCGTTATTTTAGAGAGGCAGAGCTTTATAACACTCGCGCAGAAAAGCTAGACCTTGAGGGTCTTGGAATGGATGCGCCAACAAAGTATGAAAAATATCAACTCCCAGGCGGCAAAAACTACAGAGAGATATTGCTGACTTTGCCAACTAAGCAAACAGGCCCAAGCGAAATTGCATTTAAATCGGCAGATGATGTTGATAACTTTTTAACCGATATGAGCATGAGCGGTTACGAAAATCTTGACTATGGCCGTTTGAATGATGGCAATGTTGTTCAGTTTGGAAATGCAATACCAAGCAATGTAATGCAAATTATTCGCAATAATGATGGCGAAATAATTGCTGGAAAAACTACCGCTGGTTCTACTTATGGTTCACCTCATTTTGAACAGCCAAACATCTTAGCCCACATGAGGGTCAATGACCGAGTAGATGCTGACGGCAAGAAAGTGCTATTTGTTGAAGAGGTGCAGTCTGATTGGCATCAGGCTGGGCGCAAAAAAGGTTATTTAACAGGCGATCCAGTCAAAGAATTGCATGATTATGAAAAAAATCTTGTAACTCGTGCTAGGGAAGCAATGAAAGAAAATGCTTTAAAAGATGGTTTAAGCGAAAAAGAAGCTGATGATTTATCTACTTCGATTGTTCGCAATACTGACTTTAATGGCATGGCTAAATATCTTGGCGAAACAGACCAATACACAGAAATAGCTTTAAAAGCTAGAAACAAATCTAACGCTGTACCAGATGCCCCATTTAAAACCACATGGCATGAACTTGCTCTCAAGCGAGCTATCCAAGTGGCCGCTGAGGGTGGCTATGACCGCATAGCGTTTACGACTGGCAAGACTCAGGCTGAGCGTTATGACTTGAGCAAGCAGATTAGTCGGGTTACCTATACCGAGGCTGGCGTATTAAGAGCTTACGATAAAAGCGGTGAAATGGTTTTAAGCAAAAAGCTAGACAGCCCAGATCAAATTGAGGATTACATTGGCAAAGAGCCAGCTAAAAAATTGCTAGAAAAAGAAGTTAGCAAAATTGAAGTTGTGCCAAAGAATGTATTTGATGGGCGCGAGCTGTCAGGCGTTGACCTACAAGTTGGCGGCGAGGGCATGAAAGGTTTTTACGACCAAATCCTACCTAAGTTCTTAGACAAGTACGCTAAGAAGTGGGATGCTAAGGTTGGCACCACACAAATTCGCTTAGCCTCTGATAAGCAAGACATGGCAGACTCAGAGCTATTGGGTGAGCTTGGATTGCCAAAGGGCGGCAAAGCAATGGCCGATGTTCAATACATTGACATTACCCCTAAAATGAAAGAATCTGTTTTAACTAAAGGTCAACCGTTATTTGCTATCGGCGCTGGCGGTGCGGCGGTGCAACAAGAGGAGAATCAGTAATGTCGATAAAGCCATTAGACCAAAGAATTGATGCTCTTGTTTCTACTGAGCAGAACTTGGCTCAAGACAAAATACCAGAAGTCAACCAGATGAATATCGGCAATGCTGAGCCGTTGAGCTATGAGGTTGCCGATATTGATAACTCGCAAGACGTTTTAGTTGCTGGCTTGCCAAATGTTGCAAAAGAATTTGTTTCTGGCGTTTCTAAGATGTTTAGCAAAGAAACAAAAGCCAAGGTTACCAAGGGCATTGACAAAGTAGATGAGGTGCCGCCAGCTCCACCAGTTAAGCCAGTTAGCCCAGACGTGCCATTGATTGTGCCAAAGGCCAAGGGAGTGCCACAGCAAAAGACGATAGAAGAGTTTGAGGCCGCTTTACCGTCTGCTGTATCGCAAGGCACACCGCCAGACGTGCTTATTAATCTTGATAAGATTGATGGCCCAGAAGATTTCAAGAAAGCTATTGATGCTCTAAACATTGTATCTGGCGTTAAGGTCGAATCAATGTCTTTTGAGCAGTTGCAAAAGCTAGCAGTAGAGCGCGGATATGGCTCATCGTTTATACAGGAGATGAGCGATCTAAAGAGTATGTATGGCGATATTGCTGTTGACCTAATGCGCTTTAGATTTGCCGCTGTAAACAACGCAAGTATATTTACAGAACTCCTTAAAAAATCTGTAGCCGATCCAACCGACATGGATATAAAGGCTAGATTAATTTTTCATCTAAACCTACAACCACAAATTACAGATGCTTATGTTGCCGTGCGTAGTGGAGCGGCTAGGGCTACTGCGGCTGGGAATATTGTTATCCCATCCAAAACCTCAGACCAGATGAAGGCCATATTGGCTGATCCAAAGGTTGATGCTGAATTAAAGAATCTTGCCGATAAAATGGATATCCTTTTAGAGCAGTCTCAAAAAGAGGGGTTGATTGATAAGATTGGCAAGGTTGGTCTCATATCTGATCTGTGGGATCGCACTTGGAAGAATGGCCTGTTATCTGCAACAGGAACACACATTGTCAACCTTAGCTCGAATACCACATTCTTATTTAGCTCAATAGCAACAAGACAGTTGGCTGGCTTTATTGGCGCTGGCAAACGCGCTATGGGTATGCAAGGAGAGGTTGAGCTTGGAGAGGCCGCGGCTATGGTGGCCAGCATAGTTCATACCTGGAGAGATGCTTTGCGGCTTGGCTGGGTTGCTTTAAAGACTGGCACCACTCGCGAGATGCGGGAAGGCCTAGACATTGTTAGCGATGCTGGCACAAAGCTAGAAGGTCAATACAACGTATTTAACGCCAGAGACTATGGCATTGAAACCGAGTGGATGGTTAAAGGTATTAACGGGTATGCTAACTTTGTAACCTTGCTTGGCGGCAGACCTATTATGGCCATGGATGAGTTCTTTAAGTTTATGGGCTATAGAGCAGAGCTATACACAAACGGCTATAGAACAATGATTAAGTCTAAGCGTCAGGCCATTATGGATGGCAAGACCCCAGAAGAGGCTGAAAACATTGGCCTTAATGCAATGGGTCAACTGCTTGGCAACCCCACAAAAGAGATTGATGCGGTAGCCAAAGACTTTAGCCACATGATTACATTTAGCCGTGAGCTAACTGGCAATGCTAAGGCAATACAACAGCTAGCTCAAGATAACCTACTTGGCAGAATTACCATGCCGTTCGTTAAAACGCCAATATGGGTTACTAGCGAATCTTTGCAAAATAGCTTGGTTGCCCCATTGTCTAAACAATGGTGGGCAGACATGAACGCTGGCGGCGCAAAGCGTGAACTAGCTATGGCTAAGTGGGGTATGGGTACTGGCATTATGCTAGGAGTTGGTTCTTATGTTGCTGACGGTAGAATTACTGGCGGCGGCCCTGGCAATACCAACCTAAGAAAACAGTATATGGATGCTGGTTGGAGACCATATTCTTTTGTATTCCAAAAAGGTGAATGGGATAGCGAGTTTAGCGACTGGCTAAAAGAATCAAAGATTGACGTATCGGTTGGTACCGATGGCAAGCTATACGTGCCGTTTAGAGGTATTGATCCGATTGCTGGGCCATTGGCTATGGTAGCTGACGCGGTTGAATACGCCAGATATGAGGATGATGAGGACAAGATTGGCCAGATCGTTCTTGGTGCTGTATGGGGCTTATACAACTACGTTGGCCAGTCTCCGTTTATGACATCAATTAGCAGTATTACTAGCGCATTTAGCCAAACCATTGAGAACCCAAAAGCCTCATTCAAAGCGGCTATTGATGCACTCGTTAAAAACGCTACCTCTTACACCATTGAGGGTTCGCCAGTTGGAATCTTTAACTCAGCTAGGGGTATGGTTGCTAGGGGTGAAGACCCAACTAGGCGCGATATCACAGCAGACCCCAACCTTGATACTGGAGTTAAGGGTTTCTATGAGGCCTTGAACTACTACAAGTCCAGAACTCCTGGAATGTCTGAGGAGTTGCCAGAGACCTATGACGTATTTGGAGAAGTCCAGTATAGGGCAGACCCAGCCGCGCCATATCTATCATCCATGTCTGGAATCCGATATCAGACCTCTAAGCAAAGAGAGGCCGACAAGATAGCTATTGCTTTGGGTATGCCATTTAATAAGCCAAAGCGCACAATCCAGGTGCCAGTTGGAGATGAATCGGTAAGCGTCAAGCTGACCCCAGAAGAATATCAATATCTATTAAAAAACATAGGCTTAGTTACTATTGGCGGCAAGGGATTGCAAGAGTCTATAGTCGATCTGGCAAAAATGGATGGATTTAAAAACTTGCCAAAGAACCAGCAACAAGAGGCGATGGCTGAAATCTATTCAGATTATGTAGCAGAGGCTAGGACTATATTGCTAGAGGATAAGCCAGGAGTCCAGCTAAGGGCAGATCAAGCCGCTGATAAGCTGGAAATCAAGGGTAAATTCAAGAGATAGGTGCTAGATTTTTTATGGTAAATCAATTAGATTTGGGAAGAACAGGAAACTAATATGGCCGATTACGCAATATCCAACGTACCCCGTAGAGTGGTCTATGCCAATAGCGGCGTAGGCCCCTATGCCTTTACGTTTGAAATCCTAGTTGCTAGCGATATCGCTGTATATCGTGGTAGCACTTTGCTGACGCTGACCACAGATTATAGCGTTACGATTAACGCCAACGGTACTGGATCGGTTACGCTGGTAACGGCTGGTACTGGCAACATTACAATCGTGGGCGCCAGAGCTATTCAGCGTACCTCAGACTATACAACTGGTGGAGACCTATTTGCTAGTACGCTCAATACTGACCTAGACAGCCAAACGATCTACGCTCAGCAAGTCGCTGAGACCGCAGAGCGCGGCCTCAAGGCTCCAGTTATTGACCCGACCGATATCAACATGACCTTGCCTAGTAAGGCTAGCCGTGCTGGTAAAACCCTAGCGTTTGATGCTAACGGCAATCCAGTAGTAGGTGAGGACATTGGTAACTGGCGTGGCAACTGGGCGGCCAGTACCACCTACACAGTTCGCGATCTAGTTAAAGACGCTAGCAACTATAACGTCTATCGTTGCAACACAGCGCATACTTCTTCTGGTACGACTCCCGTAAAAACTAATACTGACTCCGCTAAATGGGATTTAGTAGTTGATGCTGAATATGCGGCTACACAAGCTACCAATGCGGCGGCTAGTGCATCCGCGGCTCAGACTGCTGAGACCAATGCTGAGACTGCTGAAACCAACGCAGAGACAGCTGAGACAAACGCTGAGACTGCGGCTACCAATGCGGCTAACTCTGCATCGGCGGCCTCTACGTCTGCGACTAACGCCTCTAACTCTGCTAGTGCGGCATCTACCTCAGCCACAAACGCCAGCAACTCTGCATCTGCGGCGGCTACCTCAGCAACCAACGCATCTAATAGCGCATCCTCGGCTAGCGCGTCTGCTACCAATGCGGCTAATAGTGCGACATCTGCATCTAGCTCAGCATCAACCGCAACAACTCAAGCGACTAACGCATCGAACAGCGCAAGTGCGGCAAGCACAAGCGCAACCAACGCTAGCAACTCAGCGAGTGCGGCCGCTACTTCTGCGACCAATGCAAGTAACTCAGCAAGCGCCGCGGCCACTAGCGCGACCAATGCCTCTAACGCACAAGCGGCGGCTGAGGCGGCTTTGGATGCGTTTACCGATGTTTACTTAGGCGCGTTCTCTAGCGATCCTACATTAGACAATGACGGCAATGCTCTTACCGCTGGCGATCTATATTTCAATACAGTTGCAAATCGCTTAAAGGTTTACAGCGGCTCTGCTTGGCTATTCGCTATTTTAGATACAACAACTGTAGTAGAGAAAACAGGCTCTACTGGATCAGCTGTAATCCCATCTGGCACAACTGCTCAGAGGGATGGCTCGCCCGCTAATGGTTACTTTAGATATAACACTTCTGTTAACTCATTCGAGGGTTATGTCAATGGAGCCTGGGGTGGTGTCGGTGGCGCTCAAGCTGGTGGAGTTATCTTTGAGAACTCATTAACGATTAGCTCAAACTATACATTGACTACCAGCAAGAATGGATTAAGTGTTGGGCCAATCACAATCAATAGCGGTGTATCTGTAACAGTACCAAGCGGACAAAGGTGGGTAATATTATGAGCGTTGTTTTATTAGGTTCAACATCGGGTAGTTGTACGCTTCAAGAGCAAGCGATAGCTGGCAATACTGTTTTAACTTTGCCGACCACAAGCGGAACTGTTTTAACTTCTGCTTCTTCTGTTGCTAGGTCGCAATTACCTACTGGTTCTGTGTTGCAAGTAATTCAAGCAACTAATACTTCTACAACTACATATTCCAATGCCGCAACCTGGAACGATATGTCAAGTTTTTTATCAGCCAGCATAACCCCAACATCGTCTAGCAATAAGATTTTAATTATGTTAAATCTTGGTAAAGTTCATAACTTGAACGGAGTAAACATTCGATTATCACGAAATGCTTCCGCTTTATTTTATGGCGATAGCGCAAGTAACAGGCCGCTGACACAAACCGCATCGGTAAGCGGTTTTAATTCTGATGGAAATCACTCTGATGGTGTTTTTTGTTCTTACTTAGATTCCCCATCAACTACATCCTCTATCACTTATTCATTCCAAGCATATTCAGAGGCTTCCTCAACAACATCATTTAATCGCTCTATTGCGGATGCAGATAACGGCACCCAATATAATGCAAGGGCGGCATCTTCTTTAATTCTCATGGAGATTTCAGCATGACGGATTACACATTAATTCTTTCGGCTAATTATGTTGGAAAAAGATGGATGCTTAATGGCGAGTCTTATGATGGGCTAATTTGGTTAGATTCGTCTCCAAAACCAACCAAAGAAGAGCTAGATTCTCAATGGGGAGCCATTCAAGCTAACATTGCCGCTCATGCTTATATTGCTAAAAGAGCCGCAGAATACCCACCCATCACCGATTACATTGATGGTGTAGTAAAGGGAGACCAAGCGCAGATTGATAAATACATTGCTGACTGCTTGGCGGTCAAGGCTAAGTATCCGAAGGGAGTAGCATAATGGCAGTAATCATAAACGCAAGTACTAGCACAGGACTGGTGCAAAGTGCCGACACATCAGGTATTATCCAGTTTCAATCTAATGGGTCAACGAAGGCTACACTTAACTCGTCAGGGTTCTCTTATCCTGGCGCTGTGTTGCAAGTAGTTAGCACAACAAAAACAGATACATTTTCAACATCAAGCACAACTTTTGTTGATGTTACTGGATATAGTGTTTCAATTACACCAACAAGTTCTTCAAGCAAAATACTTGTTATATGTAATATAACCGCAACCGCTATAGGAGCCGCTTTTTCAGTTCATGGAAGATTAATGAGAGGCTCTACACCTATTGCAGTAGGTGATGCCGCTGGAAGTAGACAGCAAGCATCGTATATGTGGGAAGGAGCGCAAGAAGCGCATTTTGGTATATCTGTAACTTACTTAGATTCTCCAGCAACAACTTCTAGCACAACTTATAAAATGCAAGTTAGGTCAAATAATGGTACATATACAACATATGTAAATAGAGCATCAACAGATAGCGATAGTTCTGCTTATGCAAGAACAGCATCAACAATTACAGTTATGGAGATAGCGGCATGAACCATAAAGCTATTAGAGCAATATATCCACAAGTCGTTACTGTTGATGATGCGACTGGTGCATTTGATAAAGACGGCAACAAAGTTGAGATTGACTTAGCCGCAGTAAACGCATGGCAAGATCCCGATGCTTATAAGTTTGCAAGAGCTAGAGAATATCCAGCAATCGGAGATCAGCTAGACGCATTGTGGAAAGGTGGCGAAGCCGCCGCTGAAATGCTTGCTAAAGTCCAGGCTGTAAAAGCCAAGTATCCGAAAGGAGTAGCATAATGCCAATAACACTTAGTGGTGATGGAATCACCAGTGACAACATTACAAGTCTGGCGGCGAGTAAGCTGACTGGCCAGGTGCCGATTGTGAATGCTCCAAGTGGAAATGTTATTCAAGTAGTATCGGCTACATTTTCAGGATCAAGCGACCATACAAGTACATCATTTGTGGATACCAATGTTGTCTTATCAATTACGACAACGATAGCAAACTCAAAAATTTTATTTCTTGGTTCTTTAGGCCTGAACGCATCAACTAGCGTATATATGCGATGCAGATTGACCCGTAATGGAACTGAAGTATGGTTGGCTGGAAGATCATCTTCTGGCGGTAATAATGCAACAGGAGATATAGAACATTGGGCTTCATTAAATTATTTAGATTCTCCTAATGCAAGTTCGGGAACATCTCTTACATATAGAATACAACTTAGATCCGAGACTGGTAATCTAGTGCGGATAAATGACAACGCAGAATCGTCAATTATCATAATGGAGTTAAGACCATGATTAAAAAAGGTGATGCAATATTTTCTCTTAGGCCTGGTGCTGAATGGTCTCTTAATGGTGATGAATTAACATGGTTAGATACTGCTCAAACTAAACCAACTGAATCAGAAATCAACGCCGAAGTCGCTCGCCTTCAAGCCGAGTACGATGCAAAGGAATACCAGCGTAAACGCGCCGCCGAGTACCCATCATTCGCAGATCAATTCGATACGCTTTATCACGGCGGCTATGATGCCTGGAAGGCAACAATCGATGCTGTGAAAACCAAGTATCCAAAGGAGTAATCATGTTTATCGTTGATTGGGTGATGGATAAATTTGGCTTTGTGCATAAGGCTAGCATTGAGTTTCCCATTGCTAAGCCAGTAACCAAAAAGCCAGCTAAGAAAGTAGTACGTAAAACCGTACGTAAACCTCAAAGCAAGAAAGCGTAATTGCCATGACACAGCTTACTGAGAAAGAGATCGAGGAGATCGTTGAGAAGGTTACTGAGCGCGTCATTGAGAAGGTCTATACCAATATCGGTAAGTCTGTGGTTACTAAATTCTTTTGGATTATTGGAGTCGGCGCAGTTGGCCTGGTTACATTCCTAGCTGGGATGGGTCATATTAAGATCGGCTCCTAATGTGTCAGATCAGTTCGGATTCCTAGAGGGTGCAAAGGGTGTCAGCAGTTCTCTAAACGCTAGCAGAGAGGTCGGCAAAGAGCTTTCTAAAAGCATAGCGGATACCCAGAAAGAGGCATCTGACTTAGCAGTACAGCGCAACCTCGATAGACGCAGAGAGCTACGCGAGAATGAGGTACGCAAGGAGCTGTTCTTAAAGCGTGTGCTAATCCAATGGGAACATGAAGAGCAAGTACGCAGAGAAGAGGCCAGACTAAGAGAAGAGTTTTTAAAGAAGTATGGCAAGCGCTGGGCTGAGGTTGAGGCTCTAAAAGCTAGGCTAGAAAAGCAAGAGAAAGAATTTAAGAAACAGTTTGATTCTGATCTAGCCAAAGCTAAGTGGGCGCAGTTCTGGTGCTTTGCAGTTGCCGCATGGATCGCTTATTTTATTGTATGGGGGAGTAAATAATGTTAACTTTAATATCAACCGCGCTGTCGTTTTTGATGGGCGGCCTACCAAAGCTCTTAGATTTTTTCCAGGATAAATCAGACAAATCACATGAGCTAGAGCTAGCTCGTATGCAGACTGAGCGTGAGCTACAAATGCTAGAGCGTGGCTATGCCGCGCAAGCCAGAGTCGAGGAGATACGCACAGAGCAAATTGCAATACAGTCCGCAGAGAAAGAGCGTGAGGCTTTGTATGCCCATGACATCGCAATCGGTCAGGGCGCGAGCCAATGGGTTATTAACCTACGCGCATCGGTACGGCCAATGGTTACATACCTATTTGTATTCTTGCTAATCGTGGTTGACATCGCCTCGATCTGGTGGGCTTGGTCATCTGGCGCGGCCTTTGCAGAATCAGTAACGCTAATATTTGATGGCGATGAGATGCAGATACTTGCCTCGATTATTGCTTTCTGGTTTGGAACCCAAGCGTTCGCTAAAAAATGAGCCTAAGCCACAAAGTTATCGAGATGATTAAACACCATGAGGGAGTCAAGGTGCGGCCGTATCAATGCCCAGCCTTGATTTGGACTGTTGGTGTTGGCCATGTCATTGACCAATCTCATATTAAAATCCCGCTAGCAGAGCGCAAGGCTTTGCCTATTCCAAATGGCTGGGATAGAACCTTATCCATGAGTGAGGTCAATGAGATACTTGAGAAAGATTTGGTTAGCTTTGAGGCTGGCGTACGCAGATTATGTCCTAATGGCCTTACTCCTGGCCGCCTTGGCGCACTCACCAGTTTTGCCTTTAATGTGGGGCTGGGTAATCTCCAGCGCTCCACACTAAGGATGAAACACAATCGAGAGGATTATGAGGGAGCCGCCGAGGCCTTCTTAGATTGGACTAAGGCTGGCGGCAAGGTTCTCAAAGGCCTGGTATCCAGGCGCAATGATGAACGCGCCCTATACCTCAGCAAGACCGTCTAATACCTTCTTCCGATTCTGCTTTGCGCTAGTCATAATGACCATCTGAATCGGGGTCAGCATCTCGATCGTAGTCTTATTGAGCGTATTAAACTCCAGCAGTTTCTTTTGTTTGTCAGCCAGAGCTAACTTAGAGTTGGCTACCTTATCCGCGACCGTGTTGTATTGAGTAATAAACTCCTCAATGTTTTTACATTCGATGGCATCTTTGCCTGGAATCTGGAGCCTAACTGAGCCTGGGGTCGGAAGTGTTGTTTTTTCGCCACGGTCAGGCAAGTCTTCTTTAATGGCCATCAGATCAACTTTCTGAGTTGGCATAGCCGTAGGTACTGGCGGTACCTTTGGAATCGAATCTAGGGGGTTTCTGACAGTCCTAGAGGCCGCATTGCCATCGTCATCCTCTGGCGCTATCCCACAGGCCGCCATGAGGCTATAGCGGCGAGCATAGGTCAGAGCTGAGCCATACCCTTGCGGGTCTTGTTTGCTGGCTGGCACGTGCAAGATGCCACAGGATAGGGTCTCGCCCGTCTCATGTATCAACATTGTTTCTACATTGACCCCATCGCTAGACTCATGGCACTTCTGCACCAGGGCAATACCGTTATTGTTGAGCGCATCAATCACAGCCTCAACGCACGCTGACAGATCAGCATAGCGGCTACGAAAATGCGGGTTAGTGGATGTCTTTAGCGCTGGCCCAAACTCACGCTGGGCTTTGACTAATGCAGTTGAGATAGCTTTCATCTTAATTCCTTAATCGTTAGGGTTGATTGCCGAATCGTGTAGGCCTCTTTAGCTGGCACAATCTTGGCGGGTTGAGCTTTGTAGCTACGCTCTGGCCACGATATCTGGTAGTTACCAGCAATCGCGTACACATGGCTACGCATAAGGCTCATTATTTCAGTCTGAATCTTTTGGTTTTCCTCTTCGAGTTTTGAAATTTTTTGCTTGTTTTCTATTAACAATTTTGTTAACTCCGAACCATAATCATCCAGCTTTACTGGCTCATCGATTGAGCCATGTGGGTACGTTTTAGTCGCGTCTTTTGTAGAAATTGGTTCATAAAAGTCGCAAACCCCAGTATTTTTGTACCGATCCAGCTTATCTTGAAACTCTTTGCTGACTCTTTCGATCAGCTCTAGCGTCTCTTGATGCGGCGCAAATAGGAATATCCGTAGCTCGGTGCCGCGGTAGAGCGTGCAGAGCGCGCCCCACTTGGATTTAAATATGCTCATCTGCGCCTGGAGTTGGATGGGGCCGCGATACAGCGGCGGCATATCCTCTGGCTCCATGCTGGTTAACTTGGCCTCTAGGATGCCCGTGCCTTCCAGTACGATGCTCTGCTGGCCAACCACATAAATCCCCTTCTCTGGGTCAGTTGTAATCTCTTGCATTACACCTGTAGCGGTGCCATCCAAAGAGCATGAGAGCGGCCATTTATCGTGAAAATAGGGCTTGTCATGCTCGATGTCTAGCTGTACGCATCCCAGTCGGTTAGCGGATTCCATGAGAATCGTAGGCTCTAGTTTGTTACCCCAGTCCATAGACTCGTTACTGATATCCTCTGGCGCTTTGCCATTGATGGCATCGATAGAGGCCTGTAGCTCATCGTTTGGACTGCGGTACTTGCTCATCCCACAAACCGCTGGTAAGCGGCTTGCGGAGAGCATATCGTTTGGCGTTACCTTGCCGACCATTTAAATCTCCAGTTCTGTTTTAGTTTCAAATAAGGCTGAGAGGCTAATCGCATAGCGAGCCACCTCGGCCGCATAGTCGCTGGCTACTTGATAGTTGCCAGATTGAGCGGCCTTGTGAGTCTCTTGCATGAGGCGATTAATCCTAAGTAGATACTCGGAATAATCGATCATTTGCGGCCTCGCTTTGCGGCGCGTGGTGCGCTGACCAGCCAATACCGTTTCCATTTGCGCTGTGTTAACGTGTCGCGTTCATAGACATCGTGAATCAGCCAGCCATTACTACGCAATTCGTGGATGTACTTAGCTAGCCTGGTGATGCCGTATTTAGCAATGGCATCCCAGCTGGTAATCCCTTTGCGTTTCTTTTCCAAATGCTCAATGATCTGATCGCGTTGAGTGCTGTAGCTCATTTTGCGTTCTCCTCATTGATGGCCTGTAAGTTGCGATAGGTTGACCACTTCTCTTGAATCATTAGATTTTCTGAGGGTGGAATCCAGCCAGTTTTTCTAAACGTACTCATTACGTCTGTTTTCTCAGAACGTATATACGGGTGGTATATATCTTTGGTAATCATAATTAGCACCCCAAAGGTTTAAATGGGCCTTGCGTACCGACATCCCAACAGCACATACCGCCGCGGCCATCTGGCTGGCATTTGACCTGAGCGGATACTGATCCGATAAAACCGATGGTTAAAACTGCGATGATGATTGCTTTCATATTGGCTCCTTTAAGCAAATAGCACGATTAAGATAAAAGCGATCATAGCTACCGTGCCAATAACTTTGTCGCTGGTTGAGTCTTCTTGCGTGTACAGATTCTTACTGCTGGTGTATTTAAATCGGTCAAAGAATTTCATTTTTGGTTTCTCCTTTTAATGCTGTTAACAAATCGCTCGGCCATGCGCTCGCGGCGCTTACGTTGCCAGCGGATATAAAACTGACTGTTGCTGATTTGCATCCAGGCTACGAATCCAAATAAGCCTAAGATGACTAACGTACCTACAGAAAAAACTACGATGATTACTGCATTGATAAGGTCTGGCATTTCATTCTCCTCATAAGTTTGCCCACCTGGGCTGGATGCCAATGGTCGTAGCCGTTGGCGGTCTTAACACCGCGTACCTCTAGCTCGCGGGCTATCTCGCGCAAGTTGGTGCCAACACGCGCTACGATATCGTTTACTACTGGGGTTACCTTTTGTGTAAATAGGTTACCTTTTGCAACCAAGGCCTCTGCGCCCTTCTTAGAGCCGAGCAAAGGGTTAGGGCTACCGAGCTTTACGCCACGCTCTTTGGCGGCCTGTAAAGCGGCTTTGGTGCGTTCTGAAATCTTACGGGCCTCCCATTCAGCAAAGACAGCGGCCATCTGTAGGAATGTGCGGTCGGCCTCTGGCATATCTGCGGCCACAAACTGCACGCCAGACTCTAAAAGACCAGAGATGAAGTGAACATTACGAGCAAGACGGTCTAGCTTTGCAATAACCAATGTGGCTTTCTTAGCCTTGGCTAGTGCTAATGCTTGCGCGAGCTGTGGGCGGTCAGACTTGCGGCCTGACTCAACCTCTGTAAACTCTGCGATCAGTTCTTTACCAGCTGTAAAGTTTTGTACCGCAGAACGTTGGGCCTCAAGGCCAAGGCCTGACTGGCCTTGACGTTGAGTGGATACGCGATAGTAGGCCACGTACATTATGCGGCCTCTGCTGTTGGCAAGCTAACGCCTGGGCGATAGCCGTTATTCCAAAGCGAGATGCTGACAATATCGCGCTTGCAATTTGGTTTGTCTAAGAGTAACCAAATACCAGATTTAAACGTAACTGGCTTGCTGATTACGTGCCATTCTGATTGCTCTGCATCCCATTGAATGACTAGATAAGTTTTTCTACCTTGGCCCTTGTATTTCATGTTAACTCCTGTTTCTCGGTGGTTAAAGCGATATCGCTTAGTAGTGATTCTCAGCCATGACAATAGCAATGTCAAGCACAATATGTTGTGTTTTTATAGGGATTTACCCTAATATTGACCCCTATATGTTGTGTTTATTTTCATGTATGATCTGAGATATCGGTCTCGGCCGACTTTCTGGGGAGTTTTTGCTTGGAACCAGATCGGAGCAAAGCAAATGCTGGCGCGTTGCACGGGGGCGCGCACTAAGACAAGGCTTTCGTAACTGTTCGAGGGTTTAGCCCGTGCCACATAACTGGAGATGAAATGTCAGAACTAAAACCATTCCTGGTGCGCTTGCGGCCACACGTCAAAACCCTTTTAGAACAAGCCTCGCAAGCTCAAAATAAGTCGATTGCGGCCATCATTAATGACGAATTAGAGGAGTCTTTATCGAGCCATGCCGATCTGGATGCCAGGCTGACAAAGCTCATAGGATGATCCAGTTCGTTCTACCTTGGCCGCCATCGGTCAATACGTACTACAGGCGTGGCGCTCATGCGACTTATATGAGCAAGGCTGGGCGCAAGTTCAAGACCGATGTGGCCGATATTGTTTCTCAAAGTAAACAAAGTAAAGTGGGCGCGGCCAGAATACGAATCAACATGGTTGTCTGGCCAAGAGATCGGCGCAAGTTCGACCTGGATAACCGTATCAAAAGCGTACTGGATAGCTTGCAAGATGCTGGGGTATTTGATGACGATGAGCAGATCGATGAGATTAATATCGCGAGAGGCAATAAGATCGTTTCTGGCGGCTGTGTACACGTGTTAATTGAGGAGATTGTATGAAAGTATTTGTAGTGGTTGAGATTGATGATAAATACCGCACGATTAATCGTGGGATTTACAGTACGAAAGAGCGTGCAGACCAGGCTATAAAAGCCTTGCAAGCCAGTACTGTAGGCGGCTTTTTCTACATTGAAGAAGACGAAGTGCAAGCATGAGCCATGAGAACGACCTTTACACAAAGGCTGTAAAGGCTGACTCGTCAATTACTGGCAAAAGGTTTTGTACTAACTGTCAGATGGGTAAAGATTATCGGAATGGAGCATGGCTAATCAGCGCAAACAAAAGACAGAGACGGTGGATGTGCAAGGAGTGTTACGAGAGAAAACAGCAAAGGGAGAGCAAGTAATCCATGTATTACGACCCTCATGTTTCGCTTGCGGTAAGGTTCACGGATCAGCCAGGCTGGTTCGTTTGCCGAATGGCCGAACGGTCGGAACTTACTCGGATGAATATCGCGTGTACTGCGAGGCCAAATGGGTGTTTAGAAAGTACCGATCCAAGCGTACCCGACAGCTGTACCTACAAGAAGTGGCAAAGATGCGTGGCCAAGCTGGCTATGACAAGCTCTACAACGCCATGTTAGACGTGTGGAAACTGGAGAAAATAAAATGAACGCTTACGAATTAGCAGATGAATTAGAACAAGGTGCGGAACTTGAAATGGAGTTGCAAAGACCTGAAAACTGCGCTGATTTAACCAAAGCCGCTAAAATGCTTCGCCAACAAGCAGACCGCATAGCTGAGTTGGAAGACAGGCTATCAATGTATGAGATTAAAGACCTTGATAGAGGAATTATTGGCAGAACAAAAGATTATGTAATACATGATTTAGTTCACAGAACCACACCACAAGTAAAAGAATTAAGTGATGAGGAAATATATCAAGAAATGATTAAATGTATTGATTCTCCTCATGATGGGCATGAGTTTAGATATAAAGATTTTGCTAGAGCAATACTAAAGAAAGCGAGCAGTAAGTGATTTGTGCAAGTTCTGAATGTGATAGCGATGATATCAAAGTGATTGATTCCAGGCCGCATGAAAGCAAGAACTGGGTCAGGAGACGCAGAAAGTGTATGGTCTGTGGCATGAGGTGGAATACCATCGAATTAGGGGAATTTGAGCTTGATGACCATTGGACTGATGGGAATGGTTTACAAGATGAATAGTTTTGATTTAGACTACGCAAGCGGAGCCATAACCCAGCTCTCTGGAATGGAGCATCACCAGACCAGGATAAACGCTACTGAATCAGAGGGGATGACCAGCGAACAGCTCGGAACCAGCACTCTGAGGGCAATCAGTCCTAAGAAGAGCGATAAACGATGGATGCTCTCTTTAAAAGAGATATCTCGCTATATAAGCGGGTGAGGTTCTATTCATGGAATTTATCATCCCTAAAAAACCTAAAGTTAAGTTAAAGCCAAAGCCACCAGACCGAAGGCAAATTGCTGTGGTGCCATTACGAGCGATTATGGATAAGAGCCTGAGTCTGGGGGCGTTACGAGTTCTGTGTATGGTCTGCGCCTATGCGAACAGGAGCGGCATCACATGGGTTGGGCAACAGAGACTGGCGCAAGACCTCGGAGTTAGCCGCAGAACCATTACAGCTCAGATGACTAAGTTACGAACTAAGGGATATGTTGATAGATTAAGAAAAGGCGCTAAAGAATCCCATACGAGTACCATGCGAATAGTCTATGACCGAGATATCGGATTAGATGATTTGCTGGCGATGAGTAGCGAGGATGATCGCAGTCCAAGAATGATTTTAGAAGAGGAGAGAGAGATGGCTAAGAAGGGGTCTAAAACGAGCGCTAAGGCTGTGAAAACACTTGGGGAATATGTGGATACCAAGATGGCTGATAAAGGCAATGATGAAGGAATGTTAGCTTATAACAGCAAGTTTGAGAGCGTGTTGGTCTTATATAGGAAAATATATAAAGAAGAAAAGGTAATGAATGAGTTGGATATGAAGGCTATCGAGTTGGCAGAATCGATAGGTTTAACCAATCAGCAGTTCGCCACAGGGTTAGAGGTGTGGTTGAACGCCAGACCTGAGCGGCCAGACTCCATCATTGACTATGCAAGAGGGTTGTAACGGTATCAAACGGTGGTATGGAATAGGGCAAGTAGAGGGTGGGGTGCAATAAGCGAAAGCACAATGCCCTCGGAGCTGGCTGGGATGGGTGGGAAAATGAGGCGGCATACCTTCCCCCCCCACCCTTGCCGCTATGGGCGGGGTGTATGAAACAATTTTTCGCTGGTTTTTTAAAAGGAGTCCAAATGGAAGAGCAAGAGAAGTTAAAACGAGAGTTGCATAGCTGTAGCCTGAGTCTCTTGAGACAGGGGTTTTCCCTACATTCGATTATCCACGCAATGATCGTAGAATCGGAACGGTTGTCAGATTCCGCTAACGTGGTTGACGCAATCGAAGACAGTAAATTTAAACCTTGAAGGATAGATAAAAATGAAATATGAAATGAAAGAAGGCAGTTTTAGTTTGTTTCCCAATGACAAAAAGCGTGATGAGAAAGATGCAGATTGGTCTGGCACCATCAAGCTAGCTGATGGGGTGGAGTATTGGTTTAATGGCTATGCCAAAGTAACCAAGACTGGCCGTAACTACATCTCTGGCAAGATCGGCAAACCAAAGCAACAGGGTTTTACGCCCAGGGGTAACGATGAAATGCCGCGCGATGGGGATGTACCCTTCTGATGCCAAAGACCAAAGCACAGATATCGAGCCAGATTCCATCCCTACAGAATTGGGGTGGGATTCGCTCGATCCAGAAGAGGTTAGAGCGTAGTGCGACTATTGCAGAGAACCGTGAGGCGGTAGCCTACAGTCTGCTTTGCATGGCCAACACCAAGATAACTGACATTATGGAGTGGGATGAGGATGGCAAGATTCAAGTAAAAGCCAGTAAAGACATTCCAGAACACGCCCTACAAGCCATCAAGAGTATTAAAGTTAATAAGGATGGTAATTTAGAGCTAGAGCTGTACGATAAGGTGGGCGTATTGAGATTGCTGGCCAAGGCTAGCGGCTTACTTGATAACCCAGAGGATTCTGATAAACCGTCTGTGATTGGAATCAATATCAAAGCCCCAGACGTAACCGATGTGGAGATACCATGATTGAGCTATTAGTTGCGTATTTGCTATACGAGGGTGGCGCTGGAGCGGAGTGGTGGCTACTGTTTGCCGTTTTGTTTGCTTTTAAAGTAAATCATATTTATAAAAATATGAAACGAGAGCAAGAAGAACAGTTGCTCATTAAAAAGATTATTAATGCCGAAGTTGTCAGCAAAGATATCTCTTCAAATCATTAAGTGGGCGGGTACCGCTCTTTGCCTGGTTGGCATTGCGCTTACCAGTTTTAATATCTATCCGCTCAATATCTTTCTATCCTTGGTTGGCTCTGGTCTGTGGACTGTGGCCGCAATACAACAGAAAGACGCACCATTATTTCTGGTTGAGCTAGTAGCTGTGTTACTGTACTGCATGGGGGTAATGGCATGGATGGGATGACACCAGTAGTAATTGTGGACTGTGGAGCTAGCTACCGCGATACGTGCGAGAAGTGCGGCAAGCCACTAGAGATTGACCAGGTTCATAAATGCTTTAATTACCTCGATGCTGTAAACCGAGATGAGGCCGCATATAACGCTCGGATGGGGCGGTCTGGAGTAGTCTGGGCTGGAGATTAGTTTTATTTTTATATAACTTTTAAGTTGTAATAATGGATATTAAAGTAACTTTTAAGTAGCATTAACCCACTTAAAGTAACATTTATGATCCATTAAGTTCTAACGTGAGGAACAAATGATAATTAAATCTGAGTTTTGGCATATCTTACAAAAGCACATCGCCCTTAGAAAGGGTAAAAATGTGCAATAAATCCTACATTTTTTTATTCTTGCTAGCGTTTCATGTAACGGCTAGCGCCCAGACCAATATCTATAAGGGTTCTTTAAATTTACCCGCTGGCTATTCTGTACAGATCGGCAATACGGTTCTCTACTCGGATGCTTTAAATCTCCCTTTGGCTTACGAGCAGAAAATCGGCAGTACGTCTATTTACTCTGACGCTCTAAATCTACCGCTAGGAGCTAGGGTACAGGCGGGGCCTGAGCCGTATTTGCCGCCTACAAAAACCAATTTCTATACGATCTATGACGAACGATGAATGTATGGTTTTTGCGTTAGTCGTAGTAACGCTTTGGACTTTAGCTCTCTGGCTACTGATAGATTAAGTCTTATATAAGATATAAGAGTGTGGGCTGTTTAGGGAAAGAAGCCAGCAAAACCTAAACCTGGCACGTGAAACCAGTTGCCCACAAATTGATTATAGCTCTAATGGGTCAAACGATCCAAATTCTACAGCGATCATTTTGGCTCTGGCTCTGAACTTGGCATCGTGCCGCTCCCACCCAGCTTGACCCGTTTTGTTAACTGGCTCAGCCCAGCGCGAGCAATGTATCATCTCATGGGCAATCGTGGCCACACAAGTTAGATAGTGCGACAAACGCTTTCTTGAGATGGTAATTACGTGCGGAATCTCAGCGGCCTCATCATAGAGGTACGTACCCAATGCGTCATTATCGTTATTCACGATAAAGCGGCACAGCTCCACAGGCGGCATATTCCATTTATTGAATGGGTGCAACTTGCAAAGCGTGATGTATGTATCCTCTAGGAATGTAGCGTTTAATTTCATACCCGATTAATACAACCTCTAAACTCAACCTCGCCGTCTCCGCATACTTGTACCAACTCTGGCATCAGTAAACGACCTTCTTCAAAGGATAACAGAGCAAAACCAGAACGCCAGTTGCGTGGATGATCTTCCATGTACGCAAACTGAGTAGCGAGCGGATCAGCTAGGGTGCCAGTCTGTACCCCATAACGCGTGCCATTCATATCTGACCAAGGCTGTACGGCTAATACGTGGGTGTGGCCCGTAATCATATTGACCCCAGATTGGAGTGTGTTGGTATGGCCAGCTGTGTGACCACCCTTCCAACGATGCTTAATACACGTATCCTCATTAACCCAGTAGGAGTAACATGGTTTCCACATGGGGAAGTGGTCTTTTAGGCTAGTGCCTGGCAATCCTTCTAGGGCTGGGGCGTTATTAACGATGTACCCTTCCATCCGACTGTCATGGTTTCCCAGAGTCCAGATGAGTTCAGCGCCCTTAGCAACCTTCTCAATCTCGCCCATGAAATACTGGCAAGCCTCTAGCTCTTGCTTGACCGTTGGCAGTACGCTCCAATCCAGGCGCGGAAATCTTGATACGCTAGCCCCATCGAACATATCGCCATTGGCTACGATAACCTGGGGCTTAAACTCTTTAATAAATAGCAATAAGGCTTTAAAGGCTGTGGTGAAGTTATCTGGCCAGAAGTGGGCATCTGAGAATACGATTACTTTGCCCTTTTCCATCTCTCGGCCGCGTCTGACATGGCCATCGGTTTGATCTATCTTGGTTAGTCTTTCTTTTTTGGGTCTTTCTTTTTTAGCAT
>JACCDO010778581.1_pt1 | contig 34773 bp, 26 predicted proteins | sample 7446101 | NCBI WGS metagenome assembly JACCDO01 (sample SAMN15323440, study PRJNA562643) | freshwater metagenome | isolation source: river surface water | place: USA:Blue River Watershed | collected 2017-08-16 | reverse complement strand
TCACTCACTCACTCACTCACTCACTCACTCACTCACTCACTCACTCACTCACGTACTCACTCACTCACTCTTACTCACTCACTCACTCACTCACCTACTTACTCACTCACTCAGGGATTTGACGATGACGTTCACTACCTTCGTGATGTTCGACATGTTCAACGCGTTGGTGTGCCGCCACAACAGCCGCGTTGTAACCGAGTTAAACATGCTGTCAAACACGGCGTTCCTCGCGGCGATGAGCTTCTCCCTCGGCGGCCAGCTGTTGGTCATCTATTTCCCGCCGTTGCAGAAGGTGTTCCGCACGGAATCCCTTACTTTCGGGGATCTTTTCTTTGTGATTCTGCTGTCTTCCTCGATGGTCGCCCTCGACACGCTCAGGAAGAAGTACTTCCAACTCTACTTCACTGAGCTCAATCCCCGGGATTACCAGCAGTTCCTGCGGAGTTCCAAAGAGAATAAAAAGGATGTGGATGGCGAGTGCGTGGGGAATCACAACGTGTAGGTGGCGCGAGTATATATATTTATTACACATGTAACATGCTTAGATGGGAACGATCTTACTGCTTTCTTTGTACTTGAAGAGCTGCGACTCGGGCACCTGCTGATCCAGGACGTCGAGGGGTGGGGAAACGGCAGGGATTTGCTCGGGATGTGACACTTGCACCTGCGGATTGAGGGTGTTGATAGATGGGGATACGGTGGGGATCGCGGTGGGTGCGGGACGCGATGCTGCAGTCGATATGAGGGCAGCAAGGCGCAGTTTGTTGTCTTCATCGAGGTACTCCACCACCGCCTTACCAGCTTGATCTACTTCCTTTTGCAACTCAACAAGCACCGAGGGATTATGCGCCGCTAAGACTTGCAGCAACGCAATGCTGTTGTTGCAGCAATAATACCCCGCTAGACTCTGACCTGCTTGGTTACGCACTGAGTAGTCGGCGCCCAGCGCAGCTAGGACGAGCCCGAGCACCTCGGGATCCTTGCAGTAGTAAAGCGGCGTGTTTCCCAGCGAGTCTTGGGTGTTACAACTTGGTTTCCACTCTAGTAGCAGCTGCAAGACCTCCTTGTTGCCGCCAAGACACGCCAAGTGCAGCGGCGACTGCAATTTCTTATTCACTAGGTGGTCAATCGAGCTCATCCCTTGCGCTGCTAGCTCGCGCAGTAACAACCTTGTTCCTTCTACCAAGTTGTTCTTCACGGTGTAGTGCAAGCAGCTGTTGCTGTTCTTGTTGCGCACTAGCAAGCTCACTTTCTTCGGGATCAACTGCCGGATTGCGAAGGCGTTGGATGCGCTGCAAGCGAGTAAAACGGGTGTGAAACCCTTGCTATCGGGGATTTCCAACAGAGTTTTATCGGTGACAAAGTGCTCGAGGAACAGCGCCAAGATATCGTTGTAACCTCGCTCAATCACTAGGTGGATGCAAGTGCGCGCATTGTCACCGACGCACTGCGTAAGTAAGTTGCGAAGTGTGTCATCGCGGGATGAGCTCACTATTGACTTGACGCGGTCAACTTTGCCGTGCATACACGCAACGGACAGGGCTGTGGATCCCTCAAGCCTAGCGGCCGCGTCTCTATCAGTAAGATAGTCAAGCGGGCACATCTCCTGGTTATTCTTGCTGTAGACATCACCTCCAAGCAGGACTAGTTGCATGGCTACGTGGTGCAACTGCTCTGTGCATGCGGCGGTCAGCAGGGTGTTGCCGTCCTTGTCCCGCTTATTCACCAGCTCGCTGCTAGTGACGTACTTCTTGATGAGCAGCTGCGCCATCGACGTGTTCCTGTTGCGCAACAGACGCAGCAAATGCTTTCTGTACTTACTTGCGGTGTTGGCGCCGTAATAAACCAGGAAAACAATCACTAGGTTGAGGTCGAGCTTGATCGCCGTGTACAAGGCGGACTCGCCGTCGGAGCTAGACTTGTTCCTGCTCTTGCCGCTGCTGCTAGTGATGTAACTGGTCTCCGAGTCGATGTGGTAGATGGTATTGCGGAGACAAGGCAAGTGACCTAGGTGAGTGAGTAGGTGAGTGAGTAGGTGAGTGAGTAGGTGAGTGAGTGAGAGAGGGAGAGAGTGAGTAGGTACCTAAGATCAACACCCTTACTAGCATGATTGCGGTACCTAACGGTCGTCGGATGCTTAAATAGGAAGTGAAATTATTGGTTGCAATGAGCAGGTCGCTGTTGGGAGTGTGCACCAGGTCCAGCGCGATCAAGTAAGGCAGCAGCAGCACCTGGTACAGCGAGTACATGCAGGACCCGATGAATGCGCCGACGTTGTATGAGTAGCTACCAACCTTGGATTTGTCTATGAATTTAGCGCGTTGGAATGGTTGGTTGTAGTAGTAAGTGAACTGCAGGATGCCGTGGACCATCGCTACTAGCACGAGTCTGCTGTATAGGATCATGGCAGATAGTTCAGCGCTGATACAGTTCCCTCTCCACCCCCACTCGTCTCTATGAATGACGAACTTGTGAGTACTCCCATCTCTACGTGGTAAAGCCGAATAAGCCCAACCTTCTGAACAGCAAACACCTACGGCGCCGTTATTTGCTTCGAGGTCATCATCTGTGACGAACATACAATCAAATGAACACAAAAATGGTAGAACTAGAAGTGTGAATGTTATTCCCAGGACTACAACTCCCAGTCCCAGCACTAGCAGCACGACTCCTACGATATAGGGCACTTTATACTTGATGTACACTTCGCGCGTATCGTCATCGTTGGTGTGTTTCGAATGGACGTCGTCTTGTATCTCATCATTACCATATTCTATACAATTGTGACATCTTCTAATTGGCAAAGAGATGCTCAAAAGCACAACAGCAGTTGTAAGCACAACGATTGACGTGAAAATAGTAAAGAATGCTCTGTATCGCAAGGGACTCAAGTACTTGGTCCATCCAGAGGCGTTGTGCCGCTGATTCGAGTACTCGACAATAGTTGTAGTAAGACTGCTCATCCTCCACTCAAAGCACTATGCCCTCATCCCTCCAAGCCACCGCAGCAGCTCCAAGCAAGAACGCAATGCCTTGCGTGGAGGCAACTGACGCATCTATTTAACTGACTCTTCTCTTCTCCACACCCAAAAATATGAAAGTGGTGTGGAACATTGGAAAAAGAAGACGCACTTCTCCACTTTCTCCTTCGTTTGTGATGGAGCTCCTGCAATGGTGCGCGTGGACCCTGATAATCTGGCTGTCGCGCGGCGTCTACTGCAGCAGTATTCCCCATATGCCTTACTCATACACGAGAATAGACACAAACACTTTCATTGACAATTGTTCGCTGTCACAAGACGACAACCTCACGACGATAGCGGTGGACTGCCCGCTGATGCTGGTGGACCACGGACCAGTAGACAAAGCGATGAAACACGACGTGGTTATTGCATTGAAGGTATTGAATAACGATCAACTTGAGTTCGACTTGAGTGAGATATCGAACCCACTTCATTCAAGGTTTGGCAGTTACTACACCAAAGTGCAAATAGGCTCTCTAGTCACGAATAAGCAAGCTGTTTACACGGTTTTGGAGTATATCCACTCGATTCCAGAGTTTGAGCTTACTTCCATCAGCGAACTTAATCAGTATCTGTATGTCTCAGCACCTATTTGGGTGTTGGAATGCTTGTTGAACACAACTTTCCACCACTTCAGCAACACGATCGACACCACCAACAGGGTGGTCATGGCGTCCTCGTACAGTGTCCCTACTTTCCTCATCGACTCGATTGACGCTGTGCTGAACGTCATTGACATCCCGCCCAAGCTAGTCATCGCCCCGTTGAGTGCCCCACGCCCTGTAGACAAGGAGGCAATCCGTCGGATGCTGAGCAACGACAAGGAACTGACTATATTCGGCTACGTCACACCCGCGCTGCTCCTCAAGGCGTATGACATCGACAACTCCGCGCGCGAGAGTCCGTTCAACGCATCCAACCTGAGCCAGGCGGTGTTCGGTACCAACAACCAGTACGTCTCAGCTAGCGACCTGCGCGTCTTCGATAAGTATTTTGCTTTGAACTACTATGCGCCCGTTACAGTCGACAACAGCAGCAGGAACCACGTACTGGAGGACGCATGTCCCGACTATTACACATGTGGTGAGGCAAACCTGGATTTTATGTATCTCACCGCGATCTCCCCCAACGTCCCGACGGAGTACCTGTACATGGGATCGGGGTCGTTCTCGCAGTTCTTGCGGGATGTGTACGCCCTAGACGAGCCGCCACGAGTCATCTCGATCTCGTACGCAATGTTGGAGATATTTCTCAGTTACAGCGAGAGGTACATCTTTGATATTGAGGCGAGGAAGCTGGCTTTGCTAGGCGTTACTATCGTGGCAGCTGCGGGGGACGACGGAGTTAGCGGTAACTTCCAGTCTACGAAAGACTGCGGTTACACGCCTTATTTCCCCGCTTCCAGTCCCTATGTAGTGTCGGTTGGAGCAACAAGTGGGATCGAGTTCAACAATCAAGAGGTTGCGTGCGAGGGACCGAGTTACTGCGGGATTACAACCGGCGGTGGCTTCTCGAATGCTTACAAGCGACCGGCTTTCCAAGACAAGTACGTCGATGCGTACTTCCAGAGCCTGACGTCGAGCGAAACGCCTTACACGGGTTTCTCCTTTCGTTTCTTCCCTTCTCAAGAGTACAATGCATACGGGCGCGGGTATCCAGACGTCTCGCTCGCTGGCTCCAACTACATCTTCGTAGTGAATGGCACCTTGATGGTGGCATCGGGGACTAGCGCATCCACGCCCGTTATCGCAGCGATGATCAGCTTGGTGAACGAAGCAAGGAGTCGGATTCAACTGCCGCCGTTAGGATGGGTAACGCCTTCGCTGTACATCCTAAACGCTTCCACCTTTACTAACGACATCACTAACGGGACGAACAAGTGCCTACGTGGTGATAAAGGGTGCTGCAGAGTAGGGTTCAACGCGAAAGCTGGCTGGGATCCCGTCACCGGATTCGGGTCACTCAACTATCACGCCTTCTACAACCGGATGCTTTACCTCGGTAGTAACTCCTCTAATCCCTCCTACGAGGCGCTAGAAGTGTCGACTGACTCGGTAGTTGCTGCGCATTTTTGGTGGTGGGGATTTGGGCTGGCAAATGCGCTGGTGATCGCGTATGTCCTAGCTCGGAGCTGCAGGACCAAGCCGAGGGCGGCACTCGCCACCGTCAGCTACGAGTACGGCGCCATCACGACGCAAGACATGTTCGCTGAGGTAGAGATGTAAAAACTGTATTTTGGGTGTAAATAATCTAGTTAACAGAAAAAATCTTGACTTGCTCTTGCAGGTGCAGCTGGCGCGGACACGGCGCGCAAGGATGTGGACCGACTCAATCCGCTGGTGCAGAAGGCGGGCGGAGAGCCTACGACAGCGGAGTGCACTCTATATTCGGGGTGTGTTATGAGGGGTGTAGACAAGCCCAATCCGCCGGTGCGGAGCAATTCCCTACTCACCTCACTCACTTCGCCCTCGTGTGCAACACGAACTAGCTCGCGATTGGTGGCACTGAGAAGAACGAGTCCAACCGGCTGATCCCCGCGCATGCGCACAAGGCTGCCGCTGCTGGAGGGACCACTACTTCATCACAATTCTCACTGCAACTTGAGTAATTCGGCGATTTCTTGGAAGTTTGTCACCGTGCTCTGGCGCAAGGTTGCCTCATCAATCGAGTAGCCAGACGCGTCGTAGTCACTGAAGTTCACTACCTTCGAGTTACCACTTCTGTCGAGGTAAAGCGACTGCATGTTCGAGGCGATGGAGCCACAGTAGTCGCTGACAAGGTTGTCACCGATGTGCAGGATTTCATGTGGCTGGATACCAGGATTGTAATACTTTATCTGAAGTGAGTAAGTAAGTAAGTAAGTGAGTGAGTAAGTGAGTGAGTGAGTAAGTAAGTGAGCAAGTGAGTGAGTGAGTGTGTTGAGCGAATAGCCGAACCTCATCCATCGACCGTTGATATATGTGGGTGGAAGGTTTTTCATGTCCTACATCTTGCGAGCATACAAAAAATTTGAAATATTTGGATAAACCTAACGAAGGCAAGCAGTTCTCCATCGTTCTTACAGGCGTATTGCTGGTGACGCCGAGCAAGTACCGCGAGCTGTACTTTTCAAGAAACTCTTTGGCATCTGTAAGGACCTCGTATCCTTCAAGGCTCCCGTAGTGTTGATATATAGATCTAAAATACCTTTGTAGCGTTGCTTCACTATATGACTTTCCTGTGAGTTTAATCGTATCTTGAATGAGTAAGTACCACCATTCGCGATCTGAAAGTTTACCAGAACCGAAACAAGGATACTTTTGACTCATTTCTTTATATGCTTTCTTGAATGCTGGCTTCAAGTCAGCAAGATCAGGTCGATCTGTGATATTTACGTCAATAAAGGCATTATAATATGCTTCATGGATAGGTAAACGGTGTACCAGAAGAGTTCCAGTTACATCAAGACTTATTGCCTTAATAGCTTCTGGCACCAACTTATTCTTGATCAATAAACGTGAAGCCGACATTCCTGCAATAGAAACAAGGAATAACACTAGAACAAATTGCATCAATTAGTCGCAATGCAATCTAAAGCATCCGCAGTAGTAGCATGGAATCACTCGCAGCAGACTCAACTTCTGCTCTTCAACTTCTGCTCTCAGTGGACGAGGGCCTGTAAAATTTGCGTAGAAAAGTCTCTTATATTCCCACGGCCCCCGGAACTTGGTTCGTCGTTAAATAACTCAGAAAGTAGCGCTTTTAGCACCAAACTAGCCAGTGCAAGCGAAGATAACCAGCCACATCGAGTGCCTCCTTGTCATATTGCACTATATATAGGCTGCATATTTCGTGAGATGGTGATGTACACTAGTTTGAGTTTCTTCTTAATTAACACCCACGTCATTCGCAATGACTATATTGTGTATTGTGGAATCAGCTGAGATTAATGTGAAACCTACTTACTTACTTACTTACTTACTTACAATGTCGAGAGACCTAGGGTTAACAACCCTAAGCTTTTTGATCTGAATTCTGGGGGCTTGAAGAACAAAAAAAGGAAACTTACATCCCAAATATGTTGTTCATTGCCCTTCTTATTGCCCTCGTCGTCGTGTGCGCAAGTGCCACCAAGATCCTTCCAGGAGACGAAAACAAGGTAACTCATTCATTCACGCTTTTATTCTCGTTGTTTACTTCCCTCTTTCCATTACTACTATTCCTTTCTCATTTGACTCGTTATTAATTCTCATTATTCATTATAGCGTTTACGATCAAGTGAAATTTCTGATCTAGTTAACAACGCCAAAACCACCTGGAAAGCTGCTCCTTCAAACAAGTTTGCCAACTCAACAATTGCTGGCTTCAAGAAGTACTTAGGTACCTTCTTACCAGGCGATAGTGAATATGTTGCTCCTGCATTAGAGAAAGTATCATTCTCATTACAAGGATCTGATTTACCAACATCATTTGATGCTCGTACTTACTTCTCCAAGTGTGCTAATATCATTGGTCATGTTCGTGATCAATCATCATGTGGTAGTTGCTGGGCATTCGGTTCAACTGAAGCATTCAATGATCGTTTCTGTATCGCTACCGGTGATGCAAAGACATTAATGTCTCCTGAAGATACTGTCTCATGCTGCAATGGCTTCCAATGCTCATTCTCTATGGGATGCAACGGTGGTCAACCAGCTGGTGCATGGAACTGGTTCACCAAGACTGGTGTTTCAACTGGTGGTGATTATGGTGATAAAGGCACTTGCAAACCATATAGTTTACAAAACTGTGCACATCACGTCGAAGTAGAAGGTGAGGTCTCATGCGATACTCTACCTGAATACTCCACACCAAAGTGCACATCATCATGTACCGATTCCACCTACACTACACCATACAGTTCAGATAAGCACTATGCATCCTCCTCATACTCCATTAAGGGCGTTGAGAACATCAAGAAGGAACTAATGGAGAAGGGAACTATCTCCGTAGCCATGAAAGTATACGAAGACTTCGAAACTTACTCTGGTGGTGTCTACCAACACGTTACCGGTGATTACCTTGGTGGTCACGCCATCAAGATGATCGGTTGGGGTGTCGATAACGGCGTCAACTACTGGATCTGCACCAACAGTTGGGGTCCAGGATGGGGAGAGAGTGGATCATTCAGAATCAAGATGGGAGACTGCGGTATTGATGATGACTGCGTTGCTGGTGAGATCAAGGCTTAGGTAGGTAGTCGCCGACATATTCAAGATATGTCAACAAGTTAACTATTATTTCATAATATTTAAGGAAACACATTTGCACCTCAACAAACTACTTGCTTACTATCTCGAACTTGCTCTTTAACTCTTCGACTTCCTGCAGGAAGTGATCGGCGTACATCGCCTTCAAGAACACGAAGCCTTTGGCGTTCCTTACGCGCATGTCCTTGTGGTTGAGGAAGTAGTCTTCCCCAAGCAAAGTCTTCAACTGATCCTTCTGTTGTATTTGCAAGTGGCGCGCCCACGCTGAGAATGGACCGTCATAGTGTGGAGACGGGAAGGACGCAGCCTTTTGGGTTGTGAAGCAGCTCATGAACGTGTCGTGCATAAGGTTCAGGTCCGCCTCGCTCCCGGGGATCAGCAGCGTCGCATCGGATGGCGTGAACACAAACCACACATTGCGGTACCCAATCACCACCGGATTATCATTTTCTAATTCTTTCTTTTCTAAACTAATTCTTAATCCAGCAGCGACTACTTGCAGCACCTTGTAGTGGGTGTCAGGACCCGTTCCTTCGGGGTCAAAAGCAACGGTAATAATCTCTGGTTGACGAATTCGTAACAAGTTAGCAAAGGGCAAAGCGTCATCTACTAACGACGGCATTGGTGTGAAGAAGTCGTCGTTGTAGAACTTACTGCGCATGTGAGATATCCTATTCATCGGCATCTTGCTCAAGGCCCACACTCGGTCCACCTCACTCTCACGCATGCATCCTTTGAGTATCTGGATATCCTTCGGTATGGCATCACCTGGTTGATGTTTGTGGATGTACTCATCGATCAGGTACTGCACCCGCTCTCTTAGCTGCTGTATCAACGTGTCATACTTCTGGGTCACATTAATATTCCAAACCTCGGCGACTTTACGCAGGAAAATAGTCCGTTCAACCTGGTCTTGCGCGTCCTCGTCGCGGCGGTAGAACGCCTCGTAGAAAGAGGCCATCAAGTCGTCGTAATCCCTAGTCATCTCACCGGAAGTCACGATGTGGGATAGGAACTCCCAAGTACCATTAGGACCGCTTACAACTTCGGTTTGCTTTTGCAAGAAAGAGTCGTTAACGGAGTGAAATCCACTGGTTAAATAGGCGAAATAGTTCAAGTTACCGTTGTGTATTTCCCCTAATACATTAGGACCGCTACCTCCACCAGCGGCAAAGGATCCGGATCTGGAACGACGAAGACCTGCTTTTGTTAACGAGTTGCTTCTGGAGCGTCGCGTGGCAGCACCGTTACTACTTAAGTCATCAAAAGAGTCGTTACCTTGTCCACCACTGCGATTATTGTTATTATTAAAAAATGTCCCAGCTGGTTGACGTCCAAGCATCTCGTGCATCGCGGCGTGATACGACAACATGATGTCGTCGTGGTGGGGCGCGGTGTGCACTATGTGGGTGTCGGTAGTCGACGCAAACTTCAAACCTCCTTCAATCTTCTCTCTTAATCGACGTGAGGAACATGCGGTTAAGACGTTGAAGGCTAACTCATTGCGGAGGTAGCTAGGGGTGGCGGCGGCCTCAGGTAACGCGTCCAAGTCGGTAACGACTAGCTTGTGGATAGGTTTGCCTGTCTTCAACGACATATTATGAATCAAATCTTCTGCTAGTAAATAGTCTTTGGGTGGAACAACCATGTACGCGTTGTCGATCCCTTCGCCGATACTAATGCCGCTTAAATGATTCAACGCCCACGAGACGACCTTGTTGGTCTCAATGCTAGCCAAGGTCTCTGCTTTTCTAGCGCGCAATTGGTTGGCTGCACCGTGAGTGATGTAGAATCTACCACCGGGTATATTCTGCAAGACCGACGCGGGACGTTGTGGCGAGATCTCATCCTCAATTGCTGCTCTCACCACATTAGCCTTGCCTTCACCAGCAGCCATAATGATGACAGTGCTTCTCTCCGGATTCATACTGAAAGAAATAGTTCCCAAGCCAATCGTCATTGCCGCCTTTGTTTTCGCGATTTCAATACCTCCAAGATCACCTGCAGCTGCGGCAGCTGTTGGATAGTTGAAGTTGACTAATCGGGTAATGGATTGATGGTCGGAGCCCTCTTGGTTGAAGGCGATGTGACCATCAGGGCCAATTCCACCCAAGAAGAACCCGATACCACCTAAACTACGTATAGTTTCTTCAAATTTAACACAATAAGCTTGTACTTTTAGTAATACCGCCTTGCATTGAGACTCTGCATCATTCACTGCTTCTCTAGTTAATAGAGTCAAGTCCACACCTTGTTGAAACAGACGCATATCGTCAGGACTAATAACATTCTTACCGATTAAATCAAAGCTATAAACATTTTCCTTTTTAATTGACAACATTGATGTATAAAAGTGGTCAATATAATTACAGAATGAGTTACGATGAGTTGGTAGCATAGGAAAGAATTCATCCAACATAACAAAGCGTAATTTAGACGTTTCAGGAAAGTCTGGCATAGTCTTCTTTAAATGTTCTAATGTTTTAATGAAAAATTCAGGAGTTCTACCCGTAGGCAACGCAATCACACCTTCTGGGTTGTCTTTAACCCATTCCAAGAACCTCAACGCGACTAATTTACCTATAAAGTTGATAAAAATGAGCAAAGATGTGGTGGTTAAGAAAGAGCGGCGTATTACCTAGTTCGTAGATGTTTTGCACTTCAATGACGGGAATCTTTTCATTCGCGTAGGAATTTTGACGTCCTGACGACTCTAGAAACTCCTTTTCCACTTGTGACCAACCATTTTTGATCATTTCTCGTGTCTTCCTTTCTGTTTCTGCGATCCCTTCTTCTATTTCTTGGGATCTTCAAGATCGCCAAAACGGCAGCGGTCCTACTACTTCTCATTAAAGCATATAAACAAAGAAGTCGCCGCCAGAAAGCAACTGCTAACACAATCGAGAGAGCGAGTGTGACGCAATGAGCTCGCTAGTTGCACCATAAACATAAAGGAATAAAGTGGATCAGGCACCGGTATGGTGTCAAGATTCAACTTGCTGCGACGATTCCAATTCCAGATCCAAGGACAATCCACACTGTGCTTGCAGATTCAGGCAGAGTTTTGGCTTGAGAGATTATATCACACTGTATTTCCAGATACAGGCAGAGCTTTGGCTTAGTTGATGCGCAGTAGAAGCCCCGGAAAAGAGCAAGAGACGAGCCTCGGGAAGGAACAAGAATTAATGGATAATCAACAGCCTCCTACAGATTCGGCAATGCGCGAATCAGAAAGCCAAGGGAATCCTTCAATGATGATCGATTCTTTTCTAAATAAAATTGATGCTACAATAACAAGTAAATATACTTTAGATCATCGGATTAATGATATAATTAATAAAAAAGAAAAGGATAATTCACCACAAGCCAAGAGAGGCAGAATGAGAATGGCTATGAAGGCAATTGTAGGTGAATTTTTCTGCTGTCTCATGTTCTATACACCTGTCTTTGGGTGTATTGTGAACTTGAATTATCAAGGTGGAAGCAGTTTATCAACAGAAGCACTTGCTTTTGTTCAAGGGCTTCAGGCGATTGCAGTATGCTTTGCCTTCTCTGGTATCTCGGGTGCCCACTTTAACTCTGCTGTTTCCTTTGCCCTATGGCTCACAGGGAAATTATCAAACAGAAAAGTCATTTTGTATATTCTAGTGCAAATGTTGGCATCTATTCTGAGTATGGGTATAGTCTGTTCCATGTTCAAATATGACAATGTAGAAATGGCTAGAGTGTGCACTGTGACGCCTGCATCAGGAGGGGATAATCTAAATTTTGTATTCGCTTCTGAGTTTTTTATGACATTTATATTAGTGTTTACGGCATTTACTGTCGTCTTTGAGGATGCCGAGGATCAAAAAAAGCAGAATATGTCCTTCCAAACCATCGGCGACTCGAGGGGACTTACATTGTACGCGTCCACACCGCAATCTAAAAGCGGTTTTGCACCGTTTTCCATCGGATTCACTGTTTTTTCATTGTGTTTAATAAATGGAGAAAGTGGCGGTGCGTTTAATCCCTCCAGAATGTTCGGTCCTGCGATTATTAGTGGCACCTGGGATTACCTCTGGCTCTACTGGATCGCCCAGTTCTTAGGTGCTGCAGTGGCAGGGTTACTCGTGCATAACGTGCATAGATTCGGTATCGATTTAAAATCTTCTACGAATGATGTAAGTGCAGAAGAAGCCGCGAGAAACGTGCAGCGAACCAGAGCACTCGACAGTGGCGCGGATGTCGCTAGAAACAACGAAACTACGACGTTCAATGTTCTAAAATGAGTGACGCACGCCTTCGCTGTCGAAGTAACGGTTATATGTTGTAAAATAAGCACAGTTAGAGTGAGGTATCACGCAGTAAGGAGGCAAGTAAGACGCATCTTCTAAGGCGGCTTCAGGTACTGACGCTTCTCTCTCTTTGCCAGCAACCCACACCACGGTGGTTCCGGTACCAAAGATTCTTGAATGAATCTCTGTCACTACACACACTACTACAGGATTCTCACTACTACAGGATTCTCACTACTACAGGATTCTGTTAGAGCATAAAAACCATATCAAGGATGTCAACCACCAGAGCTGCGACCAAATCTTCAAGATCTACTCGTGCTACTGCAACTGCAGTGGTTGAAATTGCCACCGAGACAAAGGTGACAATGAAATCATCACCTAAATCATCACCGGCGGTTGGTGCTATGAAATCTTTGATATCTTGCAACATAATCTTGTTAATTCTAGTAGTTGTCCCATTGTTCAAGCTATGGATGTACTCACAACCACTTAGTTTCATATATCCTAATGCTCGCTTATTTCTAACAACTGAAGCAGCACGAAATCATTCCAAGGAAGTTTGGCGTGATGTAAAGCAAGGTTTATTAGATAAATCAATGAAGATTGGACACATTCAAGTGTCAACTATTGATGCAGCTGACTATACACACGAAAAATTGAGAATTATGACAGAAAATTTTAATTTACCAGGCGTTGTCCGTGGATTGTTCAAGGATACTCCCGCAGTAGCTACGTGGGGTGACAACAGCACCGATAAGATCAACCGATTAAATGAAATTATCGGTAAATACGAGATCCCAGTGGTTCAAAATGGAACCTATGGCTCGACGCAAAGCGAAAAGAAAAATCTGCTCTTTGAAGACGCATATAACCAGATTCTCCATGATACCACCAACGATAAATACTTATTCTTTCCGTTACTCTCTCGCGAGCATGCTACATACGAAGATAAGCACGAAAACCTACTAAAAGATGTCCAAAAACTCATGATCGAAGACTTGCAGATAGACCAAAAGATCTGGCCTGGCTTCGGCACGGCCATCCACAAGAACTACTACGGTGCCCAGTTCGTCATTGGTCGCGGACAAGCGAAAGATAACGAAGAAAAACTAAAAACAACTGGAACAGGTTGGCACTGCGCTATTGGATCCAACTATTTCGTGCAAGTGGTTGGCAGAAAGCGTTGGTACTTCCTCGACCCCAAGTACACTCCTTACATGTCACCTGTGCGAGGTGGTATCGTGCATGTGGTTACCTCCGATAAGTATATCAGTGAGTATCACGACAACTTGCCGCTTCGTTACATCGATCTAGAACCAGGCGATTTACTGTTCAATCCAGCTTGGGAGTGGCACACCATCGAGAACTACGAGGGTATTTCCGTTGGCGTGCCCATCAGAGAATTCACTTTCTCGCAGTCATTTTGGAACAGCAACCTTCTCACCTCACTAGTGGTCTGGAACAAGTTACTTTTACGATTAGGTTTTGATATTCCTACTTTTTAACTCGCAACTTTCCGCACTAAATAGCCAATTTTGTTCATAAGTACATAAGTAAATAGACTAGACCTTCGTCCACACCTCTTGTCGGCTTCAACCTAGTATTCTAACTGTGCGATGAGAAGGAGACGTAGCATCTTGAGACGCGAAGCTCCAGGAGCGCGCTGAAGTCGCGTCCCAAAGCGGTTTTAAACTCCTACTCTTTCGCCGGTACAGAAACCGGAACTGCTGAAAGTACAAGCCTCATGCATGCACTTGCTATTCGACAATCGCTTGACTGCCGCGGTGCGATGATTGCTCTTTTCGCGATTGTCATGGGGCTTCTAGTGCTGTCTCCAGAAATGCTAGCATTCCGACCAGTTCTTCGGACGTTACCAAAGAAGACTGTAATGAAAATGAGCGCACCTAATCTCGGGGATGTTCCTTCACTGCTTCTAACTGTTGGCGACTATGCAGCTGAGATCGAGAAAGCCACTGTCGGCGAGGAGGTATATTTACCTATCTTTAGGGCTGGATTGCTGTTGTTTTTATCGGGTGTAATTAGTGCGTTTATAGCAGCTGCAATTGTTACCAAGTCAGGTACGTGGGAAAGTCTTAAGGATGAGTTCGATGAAGGAAAAAGAAGTCAATACATATATAGCGAGTTAGAGAATATAGAGAAGAAGAAGGAAGCCGATCCACAGCCTGTAGAGTCCAAAGCAGATGATGCGAATGTTAAAGGAATTGATCTATAGTATTGGACAATATTTATAATACATATATTTTGCCGAACCAGCCGACCGCGATGGGGCTGGTTGGACGTTTCCATCTATTGTGTCTTCATCTTGCGGGTATTACACATGTTATTATCTAGGCTGTATAATATCTATTTGTCTGTAGTTATTTTTTTTGTTTTTGTCTTACTTGCCCCATCACATTAGTACAAAACTGCTCTGCCTCGTCCTTGATGGAAACGAAACTTGTCTGCGTGGTCACCGATATCTCGTCATCGTCTACTCGCTTCGCGGGCAACGGAGAGGTTATTTTTCTAGACACACTTGTAATCGAGCTATCTATCATCGACTTCGCTAGGTCATTAATAGATTGACTCGAGGACGGACGCGCATCCTTCTCTCTCGCCTCTACCCGCTTCGCGGGCAACGGAGAGGATATTTTTCTAGACACACTTGTAATCGAGCTATCTATCATCGACTTCGCTAGGTCGTTTATAGATTGACTCGAGGACGGACGCGTATCCTTCTCTCTCAACGGTGTCGACGATCTCGACTTAACGACGACTTCCTTGGACGTATTGACGCTGCTTTCAACGATAGACTTGGCCATGCTACTGATGGAGTCAGTGTCACTGTCAATAACCGCGGCTTCAGGAAGTTTAGGTGGTGATTGGTACAGTTTACTGACTGTGTTTCGCGACGCGCTCACTGCGTTATGGACCAAATCTGCCGCGGCGTTACTAGCTGCGGATTGCACCGAAAGCACGTCGCTCTGCAACGACACATTGTCGAGCTCAACGCTCTCGTTAAAGAAGCTGTCGTCAGCCTCGAACGCATCGTTATAATCATTGTCACTTTTCTCAACTGCATTCTGACATTGCACCGGTTCTTGGGCTGCATTCATCTCAACTATCTGAACTACCGCTTGCTCCTGCACTGCATCCTGCACTGTATTCGTTTCTACTGTCTGAATCACGCCTTCCGCCTCCTCTTGCACATCCATTTCAAAGTCATCGTTGTCATACACATTCACCTCACCATTGACAGGGATCATTCCAGGCAGGCAGGACGCATTTCCGAAGGCAGAAATAGGGATCGACTCAAAGTCGCGGTCGTCGTCGTACTTACTGTCGTACGCGTCATCGGCAGAGTCCACGATCGGGTTAATGATGATGGTTGCGTCGATAGCTTCCTCCTCGATGACTTCGCCGTCGATCTCTATCTGTTTCACTTCTTGGACTTTGCTTTCTGGGTTCTTCACAAAAAATGGCATTGATGCCGACTTGCTCATGGTATTACTCTGCCTATCGTGCGCACTGCTGCTCCGCCCTCTTTCGTGGGACATGGAGCTGTTGACTCTTGAACTAGAATCATAATCTTGACTACTTTGCGACCTGCGCATTTCTGCTAATTGTTTTCTGAACTTTGCAGGACCTCCTCTTGCTTCTGCAGCTAATAAGACATCAGATTTATAACGCTTCGTGCCCTGTATGGCTGTGGTTGGTCGATCACCAAAGGTAAAGTCTCCTTCTAAATCCTTCGGTGGCGACTTTGCTCGCGTCCTCTCAACAGCCGAGTAATTCGGTTTGAAGTGCATGATATCATTCACAAATGTCTTCTTAATTTCTTCTACGCTATATGGAACCTTTTCTTTTGGTAAGTCTTTATACTTGATGCCTTGACGCTTATACTCTCGCAGTTCATGGACTAATGTAAAGGTTTTCTCGGGATATTTGTCCAATGGCTTCGTCATGTAAGGTGAGTGCACCACTTCCCCAAGGATGTACTCCAAATTTGGATGATATAATGTTGATTTCATTTTCTTTTCTAGTGCCATCTGCTTTTGAATTTCTATTTTTTTCTTTTCATTTAATGCTTTAACCGCCGCGCTAGTGCCTTCATCACTATTACTCTTTTCAAATTCACGTCGCAACCGTCTTATCTCATTTATCTGTTTCGTTAACTCTGTTAGATGCTCTTCAGACGCCGTTACACCTTGGGTGACTTGACTAGCATCTGGCAATGGACTTGTCTTGCTCATTTGAGCCCCAAAGTCACTCGACTTCTTAGCTTTCATGAACTCGTCAATACACAAGCCTTAGAGGAGTGAAGTGGAGTTACAGCCGTGATAGGAGTGGGTTATCGCGAACAACTCACCATGCAACAAACAACGGATGAGCAGCTGGTGCCGGTTCTGAGTACCGGCATCCGAGTTGAGTCCACTCCGAGTCCTGTTGAAGCCCTTCAAGACGGCGAGACTACAGTAAAATCATTATATTACAAATTAACAGACTCTCCTCGCCGTCCTCGCTCTTCCCCGCCTCCTGGTCCCTAGCGGTCCTGCCCTCATCACGCTTCGTCGTCTGACTCCTCATCCGAGTCCTGAATCATGGCGTTATCCAGCTCGTTATAGTCATCATCAGCTCTCCCAATACCTAAGTCGTCACTGTCCTCGTCACTCTTGCCATCGTCACTAGGGGCATCGTCCGCACCTTCATCCTCGTCACTACTAGCTGCTTCAAGTTGATTCTGCCGCTCTTCGTGCTCATCTATTCTTATTTGATCCTTCAACTTCTTAGTCGCTTGGATATGTCCCGAATCGCCAGCATCGCCGAGCTTCAGCCCTCCGATGCCAATCGCGAGTAACACCGCCTCTTTGATCTCCACCACTACACGGTGGAAGGCGGTTCGAAGCAGCGTGGATGAACACCCCAAATCCCTTCCAAGACGATCCAATTTAGTAATCGATAAGTTGATTTTAGGGATTGCAGCGGAGGGAGTAGACGACCTGCTATTGTTGACATCAGCAACAATATTGTTGAGATAATCAGCTGCTTCACTAGTGTTCTCTACACTCGCGATATCACCGTGAACCAACAATGCAAGTCGCTTGATGATGTAATTCTTCCATAAATTAGCGAGGTCATTCGCGTCCTCGGCGGTCATGCAAGACATCTTCTGCACTGTCTTGTACAAGTTGCTGTCGGGGATGATGTACTTCTTGTACTGCTCGATCTTACTAGCTATTCTGGCAATATTTTCTTCTTCTTCTGCACTCATACTTGTCCCATCTACAGTCCCGCTTGCAGCAGTGACAGCGCTAGTTGCATCAGCTGGCGCTGTTGGATTAGACAACTTTTTCGATGCTTTATTACGCACGTTAGTAACTTCTGGCGGTGCTTTAGGGCGAATCAGCCGTTTGTTCTCCTCTATGAACTTGGCGCGACCCCGACTAGGTACCTTGGTATCAATTTTATTGCGGTTATACGGCAACGGTATCGCCGGCAACTTCGTGGCCTTATCGTCGGTCTTCACACTCATTTCTTCGGCTTTCTCCTTCACTTCTCTCTCCTCGTCCGCTTCGTCGACGTCATCATCACCTGCGTCTTCTTCTTTCTCGTTTCTCTTCTTTAGTTTTTTTGGTTTGCTTTTCACCAGCAACTTCGTCACGTCTATCTTGCTGTTCAAGGCCTCGTCCAGCACTTGCTCGAGAGTCTTCTCTGAGAAAGGGTTCTCGTCGGGCTCGTACTCATCCTCGCTGTCGTCACTCTTCTTCTTGCTTTTACTCACTATGAAATCGCTGTACAACAAGTGAGTTGCACTCATTCGTTTGGCGGGTTCCTTCTCGCAAGACGAACCAACAAAAGTGATGAAGTCAGTGCTGAATAACGACTCTGGTGGTAATGGAACCGGCGACTCTTGAATTGCGTTTAGTAACGGCCAGAACCCACCACCATTCAACTTATACGGATAGCGTCCTATTGCTGTCGCGTGAATGGTGATCCCAAAAGCCCAAATATCCGAGGCGAAGGAGTACTGCTGCCCAGTCATGCGCTCGGGCGCCATGTAGTCAAAGGTTCCGACGAATGAGTCCGCCAGTGTGTTCCCTATATCTAATGTTCTTGCTAGTCCAAAATCAGCTAGTTTTACTATACCTTTTGACGATATTAACGCATTGGAAGGCTTCAGATCGCGATGGATTATGCGCAAATCATGCAGAAACTTCAATCCGTTTAACATTTGTTTCGCTATTCTTCTAAGTACAATTTCATCTTTACAACCGCCGTTATCCACAATATCCTGCAATGACCCACCGTTCATGTATTCTAAGCACATAGATAGTGTACCATCGATAGGGTTGGATACAACATCTAATAATTTAACTATATTTGGGCATGACTCTTGTCCCTTCTTCACACTTTTCTTCAATGATTCTAACTCTCTCATGAGTAATAACCTTTTGTTAGGATCAGATGCAACAATAACCTTCTCTGCACACACCGTCAATGTCTTAAGGTATACTGCCCGATAAACCACTGCCGATGAACCCCGACCAAGTGCATCAAGCCTCTTTAAAGGATACAAACTAGCTTGTTCATCGAACACGACGGTTGGCGCCATCCAAGGAGAGTTACTAGCAGTTATCCCGTTCATGGAAGAAGTAACATCAATCTGTAGTGATGAAATTCGCACCTTGTCTGCGGGAGGCAACTGAGGGTACTCCATTGGCACTCTAATAGCTTCAATTAGTATCAACTACTTTTAAAAAATTGAATTTTCCCCTCTTCCTTTTCTCCAAGTCACTCCACACCCAACCCATCATAGAAGAAGTCAAGAGAATGGCGTGCGATAGGCAAGGAGGGGGGGGGGCATTGGCTTCAGACAATTATATTACAAAGTTACAGTCTATCGGTGGCACTAATTACATAATTATCGTCTATGTGGGTTCCGTGCTTGAGAAGCATCGAGCGAATGCGAACAGTCTCAGGGGACGACGCCCCCTCTAGCAGCCTGTAATACTGGTAGGCTTTTGTTAAATACTGTATAATGACACTTCTCTTCATTTCCAAAGCGTTTGCTAGGTGATAGGCATTCATGTACGCACTTGCAATATACCTGATGCTCCATTGGAGAGACTCTTTCGACTCTAACAACTTGATGAGATCTAGTGCCATAGTATACGCTGCATCTGGGTCGCTTTCGGCTACACTGATAAGTATGTCGTCGATTGAATATGCTTTAGTTCGTCGTTTATCATCAAGTATAACATCCATATTACCACTTACGGGATTACAAGCGTGACATTCGCAGTCAAACTTGTACAAGTCATTTAAAATGTTCCTTCTGTCGTTCCTTGAAGCTCTTAAATCGATATAGCAATCATTAATCTCGTCTCCAACCTCTATAGTTCTAGATGCTATTAAAACTTCTTCCATAGTATCAGGGATATGTGTTTGTTGGGCATTTGGTATGCAAGAGTGATTCAATCTAGCTATGGCACAATACATAGCGCAAGACTCACCATGAGGACTATCAGCCATATCAAAAGAGTTTGTCATAAATATACCTGCGCCAGCTGTTATATTTTTGTCATCCACGTACACATTAGCCATTTCGTAGAATGCTTTTTGTTTCTCTTCACTTAAGCTATTAACAACGGTATCAATTTCATCTATTTGCTTATTAGTGAAAGGATGGTGACCATGTATCCAACACAGTGGTCGCTCTACGACAATTACATCTCCTATTTGAAATCGTCGCAAAGCTATCGCACGATATCCAGTTCTTGCATCATAAACTAATTCCCACGGCGGCGACAAACCTACCTCATCCCGACAACAACCCCAGTACGTGCTTATCATCTCATCACAGCATTCGCGAGTTGAGGTGAGGACTATGGATGGGATAGAAATTAAATTACTATTTTTGGCGATATTCCGAGCAGCATCCGGAGATGCTGGACCGGCAGTCCGCTCAAGTCACATATAGTTTGGCTACCAAGTAAGTAGCTGCGTCGTGTAGTGCATGTGCGTGTGCGCGAGAGAGAGGCGAAGTATACAATTATTCAATAGTTACAATATGCGGTGCGACGGTAATGGCGTCATCATTACACGTCGTTCACCTTCACAGATACAAATATTCCTGAACCGAAATTTTGCTGAATGATTAAAGTATCGTCATCTACGTACAGCACTGTGAAGTAGCCCGAGTCGTTGCTGCCCATGCTCAGACTTGGCAAATTAACGGATAATTTAGGTAATTCACTTGGTATTCTGAAGCCCAAAACAGATTTAACTTGACTTTCGACTTTTCGGAAAACTAACCCAACTCGGTTGTCATCCAGCTTCCTTCCCTCGGTAAATACCTTCAATCTTAATCTGCTGGCAAATGTAGAAGGCAGAAGCTGTTCAATACGTGGAGCCAAGTCGATGATATTGACAATTTCTCCACTTTCAGCATTTATACTTTGATAAATACCTTGAACGATTGTTACTGGTGATAACCCCAAAGCAAGGACATCATATGCATTGGTCCATATCATCTGCCAGTTACCAGAAAGCACAGATGTTTCATTATATTCCTTGAAACCCTTCGTAGGACAAGTATCCAACATCAATCGTTGCATATCTTTAACTAAATCTAGTACCTCAACTTGATTTTCCTGATCAATGCTGAATCCGCGATCAAACTTGGCGCAATTCACGTACAATTTCTTCTTGATTACATCTAACTCAGGATTTGCTACTGACACGGCTGCACTCGAGTACAACTTTAAACTTCGATGCTTTATCCCATAATTCATGAATCCCTCGATGCAACATGTGAGAAAGAGTCCCAGAAATGCCAAAAAAATTGTTCTCATACTGTTTTAGTCGAGTTGCAGTGAATCACAGCGTGTGAATCTCGTTTGCAACTTGCGAATATGCAGTTTCAGTATAGTCAAGTGCTGATCACACCAGGATGTGAGTCACAGGTGACCGGTCCTTGGAGGTGACCGGCGGTACCAAGCCAAAGTGTTAAAGTTGAAAATTACGAAGTTAAATATATCTTGAAGCAGAGAAAGAAACGTCAACAGCCTGCGCTCAACGTCGAAAACCAGCGTCTTCCCCTCGCTGCACGCAGTCTTCCGCAGGTTCCGGTTTCACACAGGAATTTCTTCCGGAGACAGGACACAGGAATTTTCGTTTCCTGAGATAACCATGTCAAGAATATCAGTAGATATCCCAGGAAAACAGTTGAATAACCTTGTGTGCAATCGCATCGTGGTGCAGAGAAGTGACTTAAATCGTTGGAGTAGGCTTTACCGAGCATCATAGCGCATACTTTGTTTGTTTGCGCGATTAACTAAGTTAAAAAATTTCGAACAGTCAATTAAAAATACCAGAATTACTATTTCCCGCTGATATGTTGTCTGTACAGGTTCTTTCACCCTTCATTTGAACGAATTTATTCAATCTATACGTATATATTTACCTAATGTCTCATTATAATGTCATTTTATAGATAACTCCTGCTGCTGAGATAGATCAGAACATGTTGAACTCTATCAATGTCGATCAAGCCAAAGATCAAAATTTAGAGGGCTTAATTGCTCTTGGTGGAGTTGAAGGATTAATGCAGAAGTTAGGAGTTAATCTTCAAACTGGCTTAACCAGTGAACAAGTTGCCACAATGAGAAGTCGTTTCGGTGATAACGCAATGCCTGAGGCTCCTATGCCCACTTATTTGGAGTTACTCATTGGTGCTTTTGGTGATCCAGTGCTAATGATATTACTTGCAGCTGCTGCAGTATCCCTTGGTGTTGGTATATACTCTGAGGGCGCCCATCATGGATGGATAGAAGGTGGTGCTATATTCATTGCTGTATTTGCTGTCGCGAATATCTCTGCATTCAATGATTATACGAAGCAACTACAATTTAAAGCATTAGAAAATTCAAGTGCACAAGACGAAAGGTGCTCAGTACTGAGAGATGGTGTGATAAGTCGCATCAATCCAAAGGATTTGTGTGTCGGTGATATCGTGGTACTTCAAGCGGGTGATGCAATTCCTGCTGATTTAATCATGACATCAAGCACTCAGACACTGCTATCTAACGAGTCTGCACTAACCGGCGAACCAGATGACTTGAAGAAGAACAAGCACAAAGATCCCTTTTTGTTGTCTTCATGCCTTATCACCGAAGGTGAAGAAACCCACAATCTTGTATTCGGTATTGGAAAGAACTCCCGCTGGGGTCGCATCAAGGAGAGTCTGTCATCGGAGCCAGTGAACACGCCGTTGCAAGACAAGCTAGAAGACATGACTAACTTTATCGGTTATGTCGGTATGGGCTCTTCGCTGGCAACATTCTTGGCAATGGTTATACAGATCTGGACGAAGCACAGCGATCCCTCAGCGGAGGAGATAGGTCACGGCTTCATAGAGGCATTCATCTTATCTATTACCATTATTGTCGTTGCAATCCCCGAGGGATTACCGCTAGCCGTTACGATCTCATTAGCATATTCCACCAAGAAAATGTATGCTGATCAATGCTTTATTCGTGTGTTGGCAGCATGCGAGACCATGGGAAATGCGACGAACATCTGCTCCGACAAGACCGGCACGTTGACCGAGAACAGAATGACGGTTGTTGCCGGCTACTTCTGCGACTCCTTCATCTCCCAAGAGGCCTTCCCTAACTTGAAAGAGAGACTAACACAACCAGTTCAAACCATATTTAGTGAGCACATAAGTATCAGTAGAAGCGCTTACTTGGTCTTCAAGGATCCTAGCGGCAGAGAGTATCCACAGCCACAAATTATCGGCAACAAGACCGAAGGCGCGTTGATCAACATGATCAGGAAGTGGGGCTACGACTACGACGCGGTGAAGGAATCCAAGTTCAGCGAGGCAAGGAAAGATAAGATATTTTCGTTTAACTCCCAGAAGAAGCGATCTACGTGCGTGTTGCACTACCCAGACACGGGCATGGTGCGACTGTTCGTCAAGGGCGCCTCCGAATGGGTGTTGAATGACTGCACCAAGGTGATGAAGATGGATGGTCAAACCGCTCCATTAGACGCCAACAAGAAGAAGGAAATCGAAGGGTATATTATGGACATGGCGACGCAAGCGCTGCGCACGTTGCTGTTGGCTCACAAGGACTACCCCAACGAGGCCGCGTTACCTGCTGATTGGGAGACAAATCCACCTGATAATTCTGACTTGATTTGTGACTGCGTTGTTGGTATCATTGATCCGTTACGTGATGATGTTGTTGAAGCGGTAAGAATTGCTCAAGGTGCTGGTGTCACAGTACGCATGGTTACCGGTGATAACATCCACACCGCCAAGGCTATCGCGCGTCAAGCCGGTATTTTAACTGAGCACGGCACAGCTGTGGAAGGTCCAGTATTCCGTAAGATGACACCTAAAGCAGTCGACGCAATGCTGCCAACCCTGCAAGTGATGGGACGCTCCTCGCCTGACGACAAATACCTACTAGTCACTCGTCTCAACGGTCACAAAGTCATGGCAGATCGTGAAGAATGGGAAAAGAAATTCAAGGATATTGCAGGCGCAACCTGGGAGACACACAAGGACTTGTTCTTACCTGGATACCGCGAGGAATGGGAGGCAACCAGACCAAATGGTGGCGATATTGTCGGTGTCACAGGGGATGGCACCAACGATGCGCCTGCCTTGAAGGCCGCCGACGTGGGTCTTGCAATGGGTATTGCTGGCACTAAAGTTGCTCAAAGTGCATCTAGTATTGTTATTTTGGATGACAAATTCGGCTCGATCGTCAAAGCCATCCTGTGGGGCAGATCCGTGTACGACAACATCCGCAAGTTCCTTCAGTTCCAAGTTACCGTTAACTTCGTTGCATTGATATTAGTATTTGTTGGTGCAGTGAATGGCAAAGGCACACCACTCAATGCAGTGCAGATGCTCTGGGTGAACTTGGTCATGGACACCATGGGTGCGCTAGCCCTAGGCACCGAGGCACCAACTATGAAGCTCTTGCAACGACGACCTTACAAGCGCGACTCACCACTGATCTCATGGCCTATGTGGCGCAATATTCTGAGTCAAGGAATCTTCCAGTTAATTTTGTTGTTCATTTTGTTATTCAGTGGCGCTCAAATGTTTGGAGTTCAAGAGGGCGAGGGATGTCTCACTTTCAGCGGCTCCTCCAGCACTGACATCTATTGGGATTCTAACACGTTCGAGAAGTGCACAACTCCAGGTGGTACTTGTCAGTTAACTTGCGCCTCCTTTGATCAAACCTGTGGCTCGGGATCATATGACTGCTTCGAGAGTAATCACTTCTATAAACTCGAAGGTTTTGAGTCGGAGTGTTTGACCTGCGAGAAGATCGACTACACTCACGGCACCATCATCTTCAATGCCTTCATATTCTGCCAAGTGTTCAATGAGTACACAGCACGCGATATCCACAGTGATTGGAACGTGTTCCATGGCCTGATTACTAATCCCATGTTCATCGGAGTGAGTATATTCACTATCTTAGCGCAATTTATGCTCGTTGAGGTGGGAGGCGACTTCGTCAAGACCACCCCCCTCAACTTAAACCAATGGCTCATCACCATTGCACTAGGCGCCATCGGCTTACCCGTCGGGGTAATGATGAGGTTCATTCCAGTCGAAGAGGACCCCAAATCGTTCCATCAAGGCATCGACTTGAAGGCGATTGAGGGGAAAAGCTTGGAGATTGAGAAGAAAGAGACCGCTTAGGGCGCTACACCGCGCGGACAGAAGCTACTTATGTGGCTCGTCCCAGCAGCTGCCCATGATTAGATAGACGGACGCCACGTGTTATGTTGCTTTAAATAATTATTATTTTCTTAGAAATTTCTTCTTTTCTGGCCGGTGGTGTGGAAAATGGACGAGCAAATCTTCCCGATTTTGAAAATTGAATCTTTGATCAAAGCTAGACAGTGCCGCAGTCTGCTTGGTACGGTAGTAAGCATCATGATCGCATTGCTGTTGCTACTGATGCTTGGTCTGAGCTCGTCTTCAATGCGCCCTCTGAACCTCGTCGTTGATCGCAACAATGGCATTGTAAGCTTGCGAACATATACAACAAGTTATACATTCGAAGATAAAAATGTGAACAAGAAGATAGTTATTGACTTGGTATCTACACTGCATGTAGGTGATGCATCTTACTATAAAGCTATAGAGGAGAACATGCGCAAGTACGATGCTGTATTGTATGAGTTAATCACTAGTAATGACAATACAGCAGTTGACTCTGCAATGCCTTATAGAAGGCGGTTAGTCAATGATATTTACTCTTACAAAGCAGAAAATCTGGCGAAGGAGTACAATTTGGCCACTCAATTATCAATAAATTTCCGTCAAAGTAACTGCTATATTGCTGATTTAGACAGTGATACTGTCAATAGATTACAAAGTAATAGAAAGAACCTAATACTTGAAGACTTTCGCGGCTTTAAGCTCGGAGGAAGATCGTATTCTCAGCCCTTTTTGAAGTCGTTTTTCATCAATGACTCTAGTTTTATAACATTTTTAAGATTATTTTCATGGTTGTTGCCTTGCCCAGAACTGTCTTTCCTAGTGCTTGATTGGGCGAGAACATCCTTCCCCGATAGAGCTGGTGGAGTGCCTTTTGCGTCGGTATTAATCCCAATTTCACAGAATTTATTAGCAAGAAATTTTAATGAAGTGAAGCGAATAGCATTTGCACAACAATTAATGACTGGACTAGCAGATAGCGGGTCCTTTGGCGGTGAAGCCATGAGTGATGTCGATGTGCTGGTTGGGGAGAGAAATAACGAGTGCATCCGAGTACTCAAGTCATTCGTGGACGATGCTATCAAATCTAGCTCCAACAGTGACTACCGCATCGCTATTTTGTATGGTGCATACCATATAAAGGATTTACAGCTGAAGCTATCTAACATGGGTTGCAAGGCCGTGGGCCAGACAAACCAAGAACTAACTGTGTGGGATATGCGGTATCCAACCAGCAATATCTCGAACGAGAAGGTGAAGGTAGTCACGGAGGTCGTGCCAATAGGGTTCTTCGCGGCGGTGTACCTAGCTTTGGGAGCCATCGACTGGTGGGTGTTGATCAAGATATTTTCAAGCGGGTTTGATTATGTCAATAACTATGACAACAACCTTGTAGTAGCCATCAGCTTCATGGTCGGCTACACCGCGTTGTATGTGCAGCGCCACCTGGTTGTCTTCAGGTACTTGTCGAGCAGTGCAATCTCGTGGGACAAACCTCTCTTTGATGCGTAATCGAGCGAACCAGCTGACAGACGCGTAGAATTGTTGTATTTTTCACTTGTAACCTTGTCTTATGTGTTTATACGCGCACTCCCTCTCTCTCCCGGCAGGACTCAGGCGCAGCTGAAGAATCGGAACCATTTCCCATTCCAAGTTCGGTTGAGAAAAGGAGAATAGATCCGTTTGCTTGACTGGTTGAACAGTCGCTGTGGCAAGGAATGTTCTCACGATTCTTTGGACGTCGTGCAAGTAGTAAAGAAAGTGAATTCGAGATTGAAGACGACACAAAGAATGATGATGATGACGATAACTGGACAAATAGTTTAAAAGTTAATTTGTCTCGTCTTATAGCATACGCTACTAGTGCAGATGTCACACTGCAGCGGGAAGTTGCTGAAAAACTAGCAAATGAAGCTGTGAATCCAAAAAGGCAAGTTCAAATAGTGGAATATGGAGGATTGAAGCTTTTAGTACCATTAACAAAATCAGTTGATGTAGAAGTTCAAAGACTTGTCGCCCATGCACTAGCTAATCTATCAGTTAATGCGAATAACCAGCAACTAATGGCAGATGAAGGTGCCATAGAAATGCTGATTCCATTATTATCCATCAATCACGAGCTTGTACAAAGACAATCGGCAAAAGCTTTAGCTAATTTAGCAGTTAATGCATCAAATAAAAGAAAGATTGCATTAGCAGGTGGAATAACCAAGCTTATAAATCTAGCAACATCACACCATATCCCTGTGCGGATTGAAGCTGTCGCAGCTCTTGCCAATTTAGCTGTAAATGATTTAAATGAAACTGATATTGTTCAAGGTGGTGGATTAGAACCTATCATAGCTAGTTTGACGATAGCTATGAACTCATTGCGGTTCTCTGGTGACTGCAAAGATGATTCTAATTCTACTAATGGATTGTATGAGGAGCTGGCAGCACAATGCACTCGTGCAGTAAGGAATTTATCGGTTAATCCATTGAATAAACAGCTTCTGATACGGCTCGGCACGACAGAGATACTGCACACACTCAAGAATTGGCCGAGCGACCGCATCTCCCAGCAGGCCAGAAAAGCTCTGCGCAATTTAGCGTAACTTTACATTGCGTTTGAAATTTTGATATGAACTGGACACCACCGTAATATGCGACCAGAGCACCCAGACTATGTTATAGATATTGATTCTTTGTAAATAAGCCAACTTGCGACCCATTTGTGCAGCTGAATACCTGTCTTATTCTGTCGGTTAACTTGTGTCTCGTCTATTCTACATCATGAGGAGCCGGTATCGTTAAACCCTAAGCAGCTTTGGGAGAAGAGAGATTTTTGAAGACGAAAAAGAAACCATGTCATATCCTTACGGTCAGCCGCCTGCATATGGCGGTGCAAACCCATATGGACAACCCAGTGGCAATGCCCCGCCTATGGTCAACCAAGGCATACCTCCCAATGCACCTCCATCGGGATATAATGCACCTCCATCGGGATACAATGCACCACCTACGGGATATAATGCACCTCCTACGGGATATAATGCACCTCCTTCAGGATACGCAGGTTCAATGCCAATGCCACCTGGTCAAAATGGTAACATTTCATATACATTCATCATTTCAATAGTTAATTAATCTTTTTTAGTTCCAGGAATGATGCCAGCACCTCCAAGTAATAATAGAGTAGGACCACCAATGGGAGGGATGCAACAACCACCATCATCTACTGGGGGCTCAGCTCCACCATCGTCTAATAGAGGAGCTGGTGTTACATTTTTTTCAACTGCATCTGGTGTTCCAGTGCCATCATCCACAGCTGGTGTACCACCTCCTTCTCAATATCCACCAGTTAATCAAGGTCCAACGAATCAACCTCCATTTTATGGATCACAAGGAGGTCCTCCTGCGCCATTAGTATCACCATCGATACCTACTTTTCAATCTGCCAATGGTGTTCAACCTCCACAACAAAATTTTGGTATGCCTCCTGCTGGACCTGGTACATATGCAGATCCTTCAAACAATTATATGGCAGCACCTGGAGTTCCACAGCCTCAATTTAGTCAACCAGGAGGAATGTCTGGATATCCTGGACCTCCAGGAATGCACGGACAACCAGGTATGCACGGACAACCAGGAATGTCTGGACCACCAGGACAACCAGGAATGTCAGGACCACCTGGACAACCAGGTATGCACGGGCAGCCTGCGGTTGCTATTGATTCAGCGAACTCTTTACCAACCCTTGCTGAAATAGATACTTCTATCAAGTGCAACCCAGCATTTTTGCGGTCAACAGTAGGCAAGTTAGTCAACGCTCAAAGCGCTGCAAACTCTTCACGGCTACCACTTGGTATCGTGTTGAAGCCGATGGCGGGGGATATCGGCGTAGAGAATGACCAAATCGACGTCGTTGACTTCGGACCCACGGGGATCGTCAGATGCCGTCGCTGCAGAACCTACATAAACCCTTACGTAACGTGGATGGAGAACGGCAGAAGGTGGAAGTGTAATCTGTGTGGTATGCAGAATGACTGCCCTCAAACTTACTTCTCGCATCTGGATAGTAACGGACACCGCCGCGACAAGGACCAAAGACCAGAATTATCCAAGTGTTCCGTGGAGTTCGTCGCACCTGGTGAGTACATGGTGCGCCCTCCGCAACCGCCCGTTTACTTCTTTGTTATTGACGTCTCATCGGTATCCGCGTCAACTGGCATGTTGCACTCATGCATTACCTCTATAAAAGCCGCTTTAGATGAGTTACCAGGCGGCAAAAGGACGCAGATCGGCTTCGTCACCTTCGATAGCGCCATACACTTCTACAACCTGAAATCAACACTATCTGCACCACAAATGCACGTGATAAGTGATGTAACGGACATAATATTGCCGTTGCCAGAAGACTTGTTAGTGAACTTATCCGACTCCCGGAAAGTAGTAGAGTCACTACTTGACTCGTTACCGAATATGTTCAAGAATAATTCCTCGGTGAACAGCTGCACTGGTCCCGCGCTCAACGCAGCCAAGCAGGTCATTCAGCACATAGGTGGCAAGCTGTTATTATTTCAGTCCACATTGCCTTCTATTGGCGAGGGCTCGCTCAAGAATAGAGACAATCCTCGCATCCTGGGCACGGACAAGGAGCACACACTACTGAACGCAGAGGAGCCGTGGTACAAGAAGACTGCCGATGACTTGAGTAGGGTGCAAGTAGCCGTTGATACATTTTTATTCTCACCGCAATACACGGATCTAGCAACCATCTCCGTCTTATCCAAGTTCACTGGAGGTTCTTGCTATTACTACCCAGGATTCTTTGGTCCACGCGACGGAGTCAAGTTCGAGCGTGAGCTGCACCACTGCTTGACACGAGCCACAGCATTCGAAGCTGTTGTGCGTGTTCGAGCCACTCGAGGATTGAATATATCTCAGTATTACGGAAACTTCTCCTATCGTAACGCTGACCAGAACAACCAGCTGCTAGCATTGCCTAACTGCACTTCTGACACCACCATCGGACTTGATATTCAATACGCCGAACCACTTCTAGGGGCACAAGCACTTGCTATACAAGCGGCTTTGCTGTACACGTCGTCGGAAGGTGAGCGGCGCATCAGAGTGCATACTATGCTCTTACCTGTGTGTAACAGTGTGTCAGAAATGGTCGAGACAGTCGACATCAACTGCACCATGTGCATGCTGTCTAAGCAAGCGATCGATATATCACAGAAAGTAGGACTAGATCAAGCGAGAGCCAAGGTTCATGACACCGCACTTCACATCATCCGCGCAGCGAAGGGCTTCAACAATCCTACCGGACACCTTGCGTATGGCTCGATGTACGGCGCCCCGCAAGCATCGCCCGAGGCATCGATACCTCTATCACTGACATTGCTGCCACTGTACGCCATGTCACTGCAGAAGTCGTTAGTACTTCGTGGCGGTTGCGATATTCGTATTGACGACCGCGCGTTCTACCAACTATTAGTATCGAATATGGATATTGAAGAGAGCAAGGCTTTCATTTACTCGCGCATGTTATCGATCGCCGACATGCCTGATGACGCGGGATTGCCTTGTGATTCGGCGGAAGAGCACGAGGTAGCGGGTCCTCTACGCATCAAACTGCCCTACTTGAAGAGTCTAAGTGACCGCGACCTTGCCTCGAACGGTATCTTTTTGTTAGAAAATGGTTATGAAATGTTAATGTGGATCGGACGCGCCGTGAATCCGTCAATAATCGACACGCTGTTCGGGGTGTCGTCGCTAGAAGGTGTTGATACTAATCAGCTGAGTATATTAGCTGAAAATTCTGATTTCTCTTCTCGTGTCATGTCAATAGTTGTGGCGTTGAGACAGGCGCGGTCACGTTACATGCATTTGAAATTTATTAAAGAAGGCGATGGATACAGCGAGGCTTATCTAGCTAGGTTCTTAGTGGAAGACAAAGCCAACTTCCCTGGTGGTTCGCTCACTTATGACGAGTACCACGCGCTGATCAGTAGAAGTTAAGGATGTGCATTCGTTGGATAGTAATATTATGTAATTAATTAATAAACGATAAAAAAGCGCTCGCTTCATAGGTGGTCAGGCACTCTCATCTTGGCTTTGATGGGCGACGCAGGGAGCGGCGCGACACGTGCCTCGGCGGGGTTCAAGCTGCCATGGAACCGAGGAATATCGTGATTTCGTTGAGTCAAAACAATTTCCTTTTTTGCGACGTGATTGTCAGTGCTATTACTGGTGTGGATGCCTGCCAGAGAGTTGGCCTTCCTCTTCAGTCCTCCTCCAATAGGCACCACTTTGCCGCCGGTCGATCGCTGGATGACACTTCCTTCTTCAAGCTGTTTTTTGCGCTCTGAAGTGACAACTTGACGATTTGCTGCGGTTAATTGCCTCGTTAAATCTTGATTTTTACGTTCTAAAGTGGCGTTTTCGTCGCGTAAGGTGTTGATGGTGGCGCCTAACTTGTACAGCTGCTTGCGATGTTGATGGGTCAATATATTTATCACCTCAACATACTCGCGGATCAATTGTTTATTGTGTCGTGACAGCGACAGAAGCGACCACCCATCCTCGGCTTTCCTATACACCGCAAGAGTAATATTATTAAATTGTTTTCATGTAGTAATTGAAGTTCACTTACTCTTCTTTGACTGGCAAACACTCCGCATCTAACACATTCTCACAACCAAACTTCTTTATGACGCCTTTTCTTGTCAATATATCGTAGTTGTATCGGATGTGCCTATCCTCCGAGTCCGCGGCGTCTTGGTGAGTAGGTTCGGTGTAAATCTCTAATATTCTTCCTCTTTCAACGTTACCATCCTTGAATGCTACGATTACTTTGCTGTTTTTACCATAAGTTCTAAATTTTGGTAATGAATAAGTAGTTAAAAATGACGAGCTTGACAGCATTTGAGGTGCAGATGCAGCCCCTAGTGGTACTCCGTCCATCTTAAATGGTAGGCAATTATATTATAGCAAGATCTCTGACAGAAGGACAACTGAAAAACGTTTCAACTTTAATTAAAGCACGATGCAAGTCCAACTAGCGACGAGTTAAGCGATAAATATACCTATTAGTTAAGACTCTTGCTGCGCTGCGATGTCTTGAAGTCTGCGCACGCGGAGGAAGTGAATGATTCGTAGATAGAAGGATAAAAGTGTACCAAATTCCACTATACCTATTCTAGAATAGATAAGAAGCGATATGCGCTGTGGCGACGATTACGAGGCGATACAAGATGAGGATGCAAGTAATACCGCGATTGGCGTCGACAACAGCGATGTACAACGGCGATCGCGACGGGAATATTCTCGACCGTTTTATTCTCGGGTGTTTGGAATTTTGGTACCGGCAAATATATCAAAAATTTTGAAATCGAAATCAAAAAATGAGAGAGTTGGCGCCGTTGTTCCCGCGCCGCGTTGCGCTGGCGAGCCTTCTGCGCATGCTGCTAGCATTGGTAGCTCCATTTGCTTCTTTCCTCAATGAAAAAAAATGGATTATTTTTGGTGGATTGATGGTGGAAGCGATGGTTCAGATGCACCTAGGAATGCAGTCATTGTTGCTGTCCTTATACCGCAATGAACCCATTAAAGAGTGGATTCGCGGGAATATGGAGCAGTTAAACTTACTAGAAAATGAGCAGACGGATTCGACTGTTGTTACTACCCGACATATCTTGGCATCGAAATTAACCAATCTGTACACACGTAACAGGAGAGCAAAATTAATGGGTTATTCTTTTGTGATATTAGCTCATTGTTTACTATACGAGGGCGTATGTTTGATGAATGACTATCATATCTCTTATAACAGTATGGCAAAAGTAGATGCTCTTTATCACTTTGGTTGTGTACTATCATTGTTGTTAGTAATCTCAGAGCTGTGGAAGTTAGTAATTTCACAGTTAAGTAGGAGTAGCTGCATCAAGAGTGCTGTTCAGATTGTACTATTAACCATCAATCGCATTTACAATAGTCCTAATAATACCGGGAATAATCAAGCCGGAGGAGTTTCATCAAAATTTGTTGTGAATACTCATGACTGTATGATCAAGTCTTTGCTAAGGAAGACGGAAGATATCAATGACATATTGACGGAAATAAGCAACCTGACAGATGTCGAGATGCGCAGTGGTGGAAGCACCATAGTAGAGAATAATAGTAAATTCGGTAATTATGATGAGTTAAATGAAATAGAAAATGATATCAACGCAGTCGAAGTGGCTATCATCGAAGGCTGCCAGCAAGGCGCCGCAGGCGGTGAAGACGCCTCGTTACTATCCTATGAGGATAGAATTATATCGAAAGCATCGAGTGAGTACAAAGTCGCCCGTGGTGACCTTCGTTATCTCTTCTTCCTGTGGTGCCTCTTGATCTTCGTCTTGCTACTGCGTAGTGTGCCCCTTTACTCCTATGTTGTATCGACATTGAAGTCCTCGTTTCTGCCGATCATTCCTATGGATAATACTTTCTTGGTCGCGTATAAAGTAGAGCAAGTAATAATTGCAGTTGTAATGATCACTATTGTTTTCACCACCGAGCGCGCTAGTGAGAGAAAAAGGAAAAGCAATTAGTCGCAAGTTGTATGCTCTGTATGTTTGTATATTGCCAATATTACATTCTTCTCTCTTCCTTCCCATCTCTATGTCTCGCTCATCCTTTGAATCATATTGAATGGTCGGACGAATCTTTTATTGCATCGTCAGAAGGAAAGGAAAGAGGTAGATGTTTTGTCTCGCTCTCGCTGATGCCGTTCCATTATTTGTGATGAATTGCGATTAAAAGGGCCACTACACCTATACGCAATGACTCTTCATCATATATTTTTAACAACGTGCCATCCTTATTATTTCCTATTGTGATGTCCTGTTTAGTTGGCACCAGGTGCATCTTCGTTCAGAGTTTGGTTTGTTTATCCAGTCTTCTCTGATGCATCCGTTATCTTCGTGTTCTTGGAATTAAAGATGGAACACTGCTAAAAATATACGACGAAGAGTCTTTGCGTCATGGTCAAAAGTTAACGAATCTACAACATACATGCACTTCAAACCCTTATTTGAAAAACATTGGTAATCTAATTATCATCACTTATCACTGTACTATAGTATTTATCTATAGCTTCATGAACGCATATTCCAACTACTGGTGAAGCAACTACTGGTGAAGCAACTACTGGTGAAGCATATGAGAATTGGTAACACTGCCTTTCGAAATCACTTTCGTAACTATCAAGAGGAAAAAAGCCGCGATGAAAGTGATATTGGGAAAGGAAAGCTGGAAAAGATAACTACTATTGATAGATTTATTGAGATTCTAAGAGAGGTGTCTAATACATGGGAAAAGGAGGCCATAGATGTTAGAAACCGAAGCTCCAACAACTCTAGAAATAGTAATAATAATAGTAGCAATAGTAATCCGTCATCGAACTCCCCCAAAAGGGATAGTGGCGACAACAAAAGAAAAAGGGCGGAGAT
>JACCDO010001923.1_pt1 | contig 34803 bp, 40 predicted proteins | sample 7446101 | NCBI WGS metagenome assembly JACCDO01 (sample SAMN15323440, study PRJNA562643) | freshwater metagenome | isolation source: river surface water | place: USA:Blue River Watershed | collected 2017-08-16 | reverse complement strand
CTCAAAACGGCGAAACCCGCGCAAAGCGAGGCTTTACGCGGGTTTCTGGATGGTGGCCTGGGGCGGAATCGAACCACCGACACAAGGATTTTCAATCCTCTGCTCTACCGACTGAGCTACCGGGCCACGAGGCACAAAGTATAGCCCAAGATCACAGGGCCCCTTATTACACGCCCATAAGATGGCCCGGGCAAAATGCTCTTCTCATGGACACTCCTGCATTCACGCCACCCCAAAATTTCAACACCGCCGAAGAGGCCTTGGCGCACGCCTCACTCCTGTACCAAACCGCTGTAGAACATTTAAGAGACCGGATGCGGCGCTTCACAGCTGGCGAGCGATTTTCAAAACGCATTCGTGCCTTTTACCCATTTGTACGTCTACAAACCCGAGTGGGTTTAGATCAAGCGCCTGGTCTGAGTTTTGGCTTTGTCGCAGACCCAGGCCGATACGAAACCACACTCACTCGTCCAGACCTTTTTCACGGCTACTTGCTTGAACAATTTGGCTTGCTCATTGCCAACCATGGCTGCGAGCTTGAAATCGGTTGGAGCAACAAACCCATTCCCGTGCACTTTTCATTTGCAGATGACGAGCATTTCGAAGGGCAACTGAGCGCTGAACAACGCTCAGAAATGCGCCATCTTTTTGATCTGCCTGACCTCACCACCATGGACGACGGCATCGCCAACGGCACGTGGGTTCCCGCGCAAGGCGAAGCCTTGCCTTTGTCGCTCTTTACCGCTCCTCGCATCGATTACTCTTTGCAACGACTCAGGCACTACACGGGCACTCGCCCCGAGTATTTTCAGCACCATGTGCTCTTCACCAATTACGGGTTTTATGTCGATGAGTTCATCCGCTTGGGTAAAGCCGCCATGCTAGACCCGAATGGTGAGGACCTCGCATTCATTGAGCCAGGCCATGTGGTGACGGCCCGTGCGGGCACCGATTCATCGCAATGGCCTCAAGGAGCAGCTCTACCGCGTCAGCCTCAGATGCCGGCCTATCACTTGGTGCGCAGAGATGGCTCGGGCATCACCTTGGTCAACATCGGAGTTGGCCCAGCCAATGCAAAAAACATCACCGATCACATCGCCGTATTGAGGCCGCATGCCTGGATGATGCTTGGGCATTGCGCAGGGCTGCGTCAAACACAACGTTTGGGCGACTACGTTCTCGCACACGCCTACGTGCGCGAAGACCATGTGCTTGACGAAGAATTACCACTTTGGGTGCCCATTCCGGCTCTCGCTGAAATTCAGACGGCACTCGAACAAGCTGTGGCCGATGTCACTGGCGCTTCTGGCGCCGAGCTCAAACGCATCATGCGAACTGGGACCGTGGCTTCGACCGACAATCGCAACTGGGAGTTGCTGCCCAACAACCAACCTCAGCGGCGATTCAGTCAAAGCCGTGCTGTAGCGCTCGACATGGAGAGCGCCACCATTGCTGCAAATGGTTTCAGGTTCCGAGTTCCCTACGGGACTTTGCTGTGCGTATCCGACAAACCTTTGCATGGGGAAATCAAATTACCCGGGATGGCCAATCACTTCTACAGAGAGCGGGTCGACCAACATCTTCGGATTGGTCTTCAAGCCATCGAACGCCTTCGCGCCATGGGACCTCGCCAACTGCACAGTCGAAAACTGCGCAGCTTTGCTGAGGTGGCTTTCCAATGAGCACCCCATGAGCAGCACCCATCTGATTTGCCAGCAATTGACCAAGCGCTTTGGCGAAGCCACCGTTGTGAATGGCGTGAGCTTTCAGATCCAAGCCGGTGAATGTTTGGGCATCATCGGACCCAACGGCGCTGGGAAAACAACCACTCTGCGCATGCTGTTGGGCTTGACCACGCCCGATTCAGGCCAAGTCGATGTGTTTGGTCTGCGCATGCCTGACCAGTCATCAGAGATCAAATCCCGTCTCGGTGTCGTGAGTCAGTTTGACAGCCTTGATCCCGATTTCACGTGCGAGGAAAACCTTCGCGTCTACGGTCGTTACTTTGGCTTAGCTTCCTCGGTGCTTGATGAGCGCATCCCGAATGGACTCGCATTCGCCGCACTCAGTCACAAAGCCAAATCACGGCCAGGTGATCTTTCAGGCGGGATGAAGCGGCGACTGAGCTTGGCTCGTGCATTGATCAATGACCCCGCCCTGCTGTTCCTCGACGAACCCACGACTGGCCTGGACCCCCAGGCCAGACACCTGATGTGGGAGCGCTTGCAGCAACTGCTCAAGCTTGGCAAATCGATTTTGCTCACCACACATTTCATGGACGAGGCAGAGCGCTTGTGCGATCGCCTCTTGGTTCTGGACCACGGCCAAGTGATTGCCGAGGGCACACCTCGCGAGTTGATCAAAACGCATCTGGAGCCAGAAGTTGTTGAATTGTTCGGCGAAGATGCCGTCGCCTTGGTGCAAGGTCAATTGAGTCAAGATCAATCGGGTCAAGCCCTCCAAAGCTTGGCAGACCGCACTGAGTTCAGTGGCGAGACGGTTTTCTTTTACACGCAAAACGCCAAGCCCTTGCTTGAAGCTTTGATGGCTCACCCGCATTTGCACAGCCTTCACCGTCCTGCGAATTTGGAAGATTTGTTCCTCAAACTCACAGGTCGCCACATCCGGGAAAGCGCATGAACCGCACGCCTTCTTCACCATTGCGCTTTGCTTTTTGGCCCGTTTTTTTGCGAAACCTGCTGGTTTGGCGCAAGCTCGCCATTCCAAGCTTGGTGGGCAACATTGCAGAGCCACTCATTTGGTTGGTGGCTTTTGGTTATGGGATGGGTGCCTTGGTGGGTACGGTTGAATTTCAGGGCCAGACCGTGCCTTATCTTGTTTTTTTGGCAAGTGGCTCAGTCTGCATGAGTGCCATGAACGCCGCTACCTTTGAGGCCCTGTACTCTGCTTTCTCCAGGATGCATGTGCAAAAGACTTGGGACAGCATCCTCAACACGCCAGTGACCCTGCGCGATGTGGTGTTGGCTGAAATGCTTTGGGCATCGTTCAAATCCCTTTTTTCTGTGACAGCCATTTTGCTCATCATGACGGCCTTGGGCATTGTGACCACTCCAAAAGTTTTGCTCGCATGGCCCTTTCTTTGGCTGGCGGGCATCACCTTCAGTTGCATCGCATTGATCTTCAACGCCATCGCAAAGGGATATGACTTTTTCACCTTTTATTTCACGCTTTGCCTCACACCCATGATGTTTTTAAGCGGTGTGTTTTTCCCCGTGGATCAGTTTCCGGTTTGGGTTCAAGTCTTGGGGCAAATCCTGCCTTTATCGCATGTGGTTGCCTTGGTCAGGCCTTTGTTTTTTGACCAATGGCCCAGCCAAGCTGGATTGCACCTTGCTGTCTTGGTGAGCACCGCCTCTTTGGCCTGGTTGCTTGCCTTGCACTTGACCAAGCGCAGATTCAGGCAGTGATCCAACCGTTAGGATTCCAAACACTTCTTTTCATTTTGCACAGCAGGACTTCATCATGAGCATTCAACGAGTAGGCGTCATCGGGGCTGGAACCATGGGCAACGGCATTGCACAAGCTTGTGCCGTCAAAGGCATTGCGGTCGTCATGGTCGACATTCAGCAAGCCGCAGTTGATAAAGGCATTGCCACCATTTCATCCAGCCTGGATCGCCTCATCAAAAAAGAGACGATGACTGAAGCCGATAAGACTAAGGCCTTGTCATTGATTCAGGGCAGCACTCGCTATGAAGATTTGGCCAAGGTCGATTTGGTCATTGAAGCTGCCACCGAAAATCATGCGCTCAAGATCAAGATCCTTCAACAACTTGACGCCATCGTTGGTGCAGACGTACTGATTGCTTCCAACACTTCTTCGATTTCAATCACTCAATTGGCCGCTGTGGTCTCACACCCTGAGCGATTCATTGGCATGCATTTCTTCAATCCAGTTCCTGTCATGGCCCTGGTTGAAATCATCCGCGGCCTTCAAACTTCCGATTCTGCGCATGATGCTGTGCACGACTTGGCCAAGCGCCTTGGCAAGTCCCCCATCACCGTGAAGAATGCGCCTGGTTTTGTGGTGAATCGGATTCTGGTGCCCATGATCAATGAAGCGTTCTTTGTGCTTGCAGAAGGCCTTGCTTCACCTGAAGACATCGACACCGGCATGCGTCTTGGATGCAATCACCCCATCGGCCCACTTGCTTTGGCCGACATGATCGGCTTGGATGTTTGTCTGGCCGTCATGGAGGTTTACTTGGATCAATTTGGAGACTCCAAATACCGCCCATGCCCCTTGCTCAAGGAAATGGTGGCCGCGGGACGCTTAGGGCGCAAGACCAAGCAAGGCGTCTACCACTACGCCTGAGCCTCACTCGGGTTGTTGAGCAACAGGGCGAAAAGCAGCAACAGCATTTCGCCCATGCCAACCCCAAAAAAGGGGCAGTTGAAAAAACCCACCACCACCGCCACCCACAGCATGCCCTTGAGGGCATTGGGTGGTGTCAAGCGCCCAGCATCTCGCCACAGTTGGATCAACCAACCCAACAACAACACCAATCCGATCACCCCACCTTCAGTGGCCATGAGCAAATATTGCTGGTGAGGGTTAGAAGGTGCATCAGACTGCAAGCCACCGTATTTCAAATAATTCATTCGCCACGCACCAAGACCCACACCAAGTATGGGTTGATCTCGCACCATGTCGATGGACCTTGCCCAGTAATTGAGCCGTTGACCTTGACTCCCCAACTGTTCTTGACTCAGTTGGTTGGACTCCAAGTATTGGGACACCTCATCGTAAACAACGGTAATGCGAGTTTGCACGCGGCTTGAAAATGTGAAAGCAGTGGCCACCATCAACACCGGCACAGCAAAAGCCAGCCATCCCCACTTTTTAGGGACTGCCTGAAAGGCCATCAGAAAAACCACCAAACCGCCAGCCACATAGCCGCTGCGCCCTGTGCTCAGAAAAAAAACATTGAACAAAGTCAGTGCAATCAAAATCCATTTGAGGTTTTTCATGCGTGGCGACAAAACGGACTCACCGAACTGGAAAAGCACCCATGCCATCAAGCTCAACATGATGGGTTGTTCCAGGGTGCTGGTGAATACAACACCAAGACTGGTTTCGGCCTTGGCGGTCGCCCAAGGCACTGGCATTCCTGCCATCAGTGCGAACGACGAGATCAAGACCAACAACTGCGCCCCTACAAACCCACGCATCGCTGCATCAAGTGCACGGACCTTGGCGAATAAGTACCAGACCACGGGCAAGACCAAAAAGCGGCTGTAGCGATCAAAGGCCAAAATTTGATCGCGTGATTCTGCACTGGACCAAAAAACGGTCAACGACATCCAGGCCCATAGGGCAAACAACCACCGCATGGATTTAGGCCATGCCAAGCCCCAGGGTCTTTGACCCGATTGCCACTGAACCACAATCACGGCCACAAAGGCCAGCAAGACCCAGAGTTTGAAGAGTGAAATGAGGGCGGCCCCCATGCTGACCGCCAAGGCCAGTCCCACAAGGCCAATCACCGTGAAACGATGCAATCCTCTGGGCAAAGTGATCAGCTCACTTTTGAGCTGAAATTCATTTGTAGCTTCGCGCATCCTCAATGACCTTGCCATCGTTGGGCAGGCTGCCCGGTGCGACCAGTTTAATGTCGCCGCGCAGCTTGGTCACTTCACGCAGGCTCTCACCCAAGGCTTTGCTCAAAGCCTCATTAGCCGCTTGGGTTTCCACCAGCAACTCCATCTGATCATTGGCCATTTCGCCGCTCACGACCAAACGCGCCTTCAAGGCTTCAGGATGCCGCTTGAGCACGTCGGCAATTTGCCCCGGATGCACAAACATGCCTTTGACTTTGGTGGTTTGATCCGCCCTCCCCATCCAGCCCTTGATGCGCTGATTGGTTCGACCTGTGGGACATTGACCAGCCAGCACCGCGGTCATGTCACCAGTTCCAAATCGGATCAAAGGATAGTCAGGGTTCAAGGTGGTGACCACAAGCTCGCCGACTTCACCATCGGGCACGGGGTCGCCTGTGCCAGGGCGCACGACCTCCACAATGACCCCTTCGTCGACCACCAAACCTTGGCGAGATTCGGTCTCATAGGCGATAAGGCCTAAATCAGCGGTGGCAAAACATTGATAAGCCGCAATGCCTTTTTCTGCAAACCAGGCAGTGAGGCTGGGTGGACAAGCCTCCCCGCTGACCATGGCCTTGCGAATGCTCAAGGCCTGTCCTGCTTCTTCGGCTTTTTCAATCAGGATGCGCAAAAAACTGGGGGTGCCCACATAGGCATTGGGTTGCAAATCCGCCATGGCCTGCAACTGTTGTTCGGTTTGCCCCACTCCCGCAGGAAACACCGTACAACCAATGGCCATCGCACCAGACTCCAGAATGAAAGCCCCGGGTGTCATGTGATAGCTGAAGGCGTTATGAACCAAATCGCCCTCTCGAAATCCAGCCGCGTAAAGCGCACGAGCGGCACGCCAGTAATCGGCACGTCGACCCTCGGGTTCATAGATGGGACCCGGCGAAGAAAAAACTCGCCCCATGCCTTTGCCACGGACCAAGGCAGAAAAACCACCAAAGGGATCGCGTGCTGCACCTTGTGCGTTGCGCGAGGCTTGCTGGCGCTCCAGCAATTCATATTTGCGAGTGACGGGCAGACGCGCCAAGTCTGCACGCGATTGGATGCCTTCAGTTTTCACACCTTGCAAAATGGCGGCAAATGCGGAAGTCTTGTTTTGGGCGTGCGCGACTTGCTCACGCAAAGCGGCCATCAAAGCCGCTTCGCGCACCTGCGGCTCACGGGTTTCTAAAGGATCGAGAAAGGAAGTCATGTGCACTCCATGCCTTGCCGCATCTCGTTGATGCTGCAAGCTGAAAAAAGAGAGATGGGATCAGGCCAGCCAGCGCTTGCGTCGCTTGTAACTCTTGACGTCTTTGAAGCTTTTGCGTTCGCCGCCACCCACGCCCAAGTAAAACTCTTTGACGTCTTCGTTGTTGGCCAGTTCCTTGGATGCACCATCCATCACGATCCGCCCCGACTCCATGATGTAGCCATAGTCTGAATAACGCAAAGCCATGTTGGTGTTTTGTTCGGCCAACAAAAAAGTGACTTTTTCTTTGTCGTTGAGGTCCTTGACGATGTTGAACACCTCTTCAACGATCTGCGGGGCAAGGCCCATGGAGGGCTCATCGAGCAACACCATGCTGGGATTGGACATGAGAGCACGGCCAATCGCGCACATCTGCTGTTCACCGCCCGAGGTGTATGCAGCTTGTGAAGTGCGGCGCGTTTTGAGCCTAGGGAAGTAGTTGTAAACCTTTTCTAGGTTGGCGCTGATCTCACCTTTGTCGCTGCGCGTATAGGCGCCTGTGAGCAAGTTCTCTTCAATGGTGAGGTGAGCAAAACAATGACGGCCTTCCATCACCTGAACCACACCACGGCGCACCAATTCGGCAGGCGAGAGATTTTCAATGCGCTCACCACGCAACTCGATGCTGCCCTTGGTCACCTCTCCGCGCTCGCCCTTGAGCAAATTGGAAACGGCGCGCAATGTGGTGGTTTTGCCCGCGCCGTTACCACCCAGAATGGCCACGATGCTTCCTTGGGGAACTTGAAGCGACACGCCCTTGAGCACCAAGATCACGTGGTTGTAAATGACTTCAATGCCATTGACGTTGAGAACGATGTTTTTGCTGTCCATGCTGAACCTTGACTGTGGAACCAGGCGAAAGGGGCACAAGTTGCGCTGAGCCCCTTTCGCCTAGCGGCTTGCGGACAAGCCACCAGGCTTTTCATTCACCGAGGCCTAGACCCCGATGAAGTGGCGATCAAGACTGACAATCAGCCGGCGTACGACGGGTCAGCTTCTTCTCGGCGGCGTACTTGTCTGCATATTGCTTGACCAAAGGCTTGATGATGGAGTCATCGGCCTCGATCCAGTCGGAGCTCAGGTTCCACTTCTTGCCGTCCCAGGTGTGGACGCGAGCAGAACGAGAGCCTTCATGGTCCAAACAGCTGGTGCTGATGGGTTTCATGATGGTGCCCAGACCCAGTTTGTCCAAAGCCTTTTGATCGAGCGTCAGGTTCTCAAGGCCCCAACGGATTTGTTCACCTGTCATGACCTTGCCCTTGCCATAGCGAGACTGTGCCTGGCGAACGCCTTCAACCGCCAATGCAGCACTCACGAGGCCGCGGTTGTAAAGCGTGGTGCCCACTTCTTCCAGAGGGCCAGTGCCTTGCTTTTTGCCATGCACATGGGTCTTGACATCAGCAATGACTTTGCCGCCTTCACCAGTGGCGACCAGGCCGTTATAGCCCTTGGCGGCTTCGCCCACGTCTTTGACATCGGGTTCAGCGGCAGACCACCACACGCCATACATCTTCTCGCGGGGGTAGCCCGTTGCAACTGCTTCTTTCAGAGCGGCAGAGTTCATGACACCCCATCCCCAAAGGAGGACGTAATCAGGACGTTGCTGGCGGATTTGCAACCAGGTGGCCTTTTGCTCAACACCAGGTGCTGTCACGGGCAACAGGCTCAGGTCATAGCCTTGCATCTTGGCGCGCTCTTGCAAAAGAGGAATCGGCTCTTTGCCGTAGGGGCTGTCGTGATAAACCAGAGCGATCTTCTTGCCCTTGAGGCTACCGCCTTCTTTTTTGGTCAGGTGCTGCATGATGATGTCAGCGCCAGTCCAATAAGTGCCCATCAGAGGGAAGTTCCACTTGAAGACTTGACCATCGCTGGATTCGGAACGGCCATAGCCACCCGTGATGAGTGGGTTCTTGTCGCCAGGTGCTTTTTCAGTCAGCGCAAAAGTGATGCCGGTAGACAGAGGCTGGAAAATCGCGCCCTGCGCCTTGCCTTTGAGGCGCTCGTAGCACTCCACACCACGGTCGGTGGCATAAGCGGTGTCGCACTCTTCCATAGAAATCTTGACCCCATTGATGCCGCCATCGCGAGCGTTGATCAGCTTGAGGTAGTCGGCATAGCCGTTGGCCCAGGGCACACCATTGGGTGCGTAAGCACCGGTGCGGTAGGGCAATACCGGGAAAAATTGTTCTTTGGCCTGTGCAGAAGCCACGGTGGGCATCAGAGATGCCAATACTGTGGCAGCCAAAACGAGGTGGCGAAGCTTCATGGTCTGTCTCCTTGGTTTGAGTTGAAGCGAAGAAATCATTGAAGGGATGTGTTCAATGAGGAAATGGCCAGAGGCGAAGCTTTTGCTTGCCCACTGACCACAATTTGGCCAGACCGTGGGGTTCCACAATCAGGAACCAAACGATCAGAGCACCAAAAATGATTTGCTCGGTGTGCGTGAGTGCGGCTGTGCTCACAGTGATTCCCACCCACTGGCCCATTTCAGGCAAAACCAGGTTGATGACGATGGGCAAGATCACGATGAACGCAGCACCGAAAAAGCTGCCCATGATGGAGCCCATGCCGCCTAAGATCACCATGAAGAGCAACTGAAAGGATCGTTCCACCGAGAAAGCGGCCGGCTCCCATGAGCCCAAATGCACAAAGGCCCACAGTCCTCCCGCAACTCCAATGATGAAGGAGCTGACCGCAAACGCACTCAGCTTGGCATACATGGGGCGAATGCCAATGACGGCTGCGGCCACATCCATGTCGCGGATGGCCATCCACTCGCGACCAATGGCACTGCGAACCAAATTTTTAGCCAGCAGGGCGAATACCGTGAGGAAAGCCAGACAAAAAAGGTATTTCTGCAAGGGGGTTTGAATGGCCCAACCCATGACGCTGAGGTCGGCCACAGAAGCCGTGCCTGATGCGGAGTCGTTGGTGAACCATTTGATGCGCAAAAACGCCCAGTCGCAGAAAAACTGTGCCGCCAGTGTGGCAACCGCCAGGTACAAGCCCTTGACCCTCAAGCTGGGGATGCCAAAAAAGATGCCCAGCAAGGTTGCGAAAACACCGCCCAACAAAAGGCACACGATCAGCGGCATGCCTTCAACACGGACGAAAAAGTTATAGGCCGCATAAGCACCGACCGCCATGAAAGCACCCGAGCCCAGCGAGATTTGACCGCAGTAGCCCACCAGGATGTTCACGCCCAATGCGGCCAATGCCAAGATGAGGAAGGGAATCAATATGGCGCGATACATGTATTCGTCGGCCAAAAAGGGCACCGCGAAAAACGCAAAGGCCACAATGAGCAAGACGCCCCATCGGTCTTGAGCGATGGGGAAGATCTGCTGGTCTGAGCGGTAAGTGGTTTTGAACTGACCGTTTTCTCTGTAGAACATGGCTCCGACTCCTTACACGCGGTCAATGATTTTTTCGCCGAACAAGCCCTGGGGACGGAACAGCAAAAACACCAGTGCCAGCACATAGGCAAACCAGATCTCAATGCCACCGCCCACATAGGGGCCCAAAAACACTTCGGAGAGTTTTTCACCCACACCGATGATGAGACCTCCGATGATGGCGCCAGGCACTGAAGTGAGCCCGCCCAAAATCACCACCGGCAGTGCACGAAGCGCCACAGTAGAAAGCGAAAACTGCACTCCCAGTTTTGAGCCCCAAATCATGCCGGCCACCAAGGCCACCACACCAGCCACACACCAAACAATGACCCAAATGCGATCAAGTGGGATGCCAATGGACTGAGCGGCTTGGTGGTCATCAGCCACTGCACGCAACGCACGGCCCGTGCTGGTTTTTTGGAAAAACAGGCTCAAGCCAGCCACCAATGCCGCCGCAATGGCTGCAGCCACCAAATCTTCTTGGTTGATGAGCAATCCGCCTTCAAACAGGTTCTGGAAAGCCATCAAAGGTTCTTTGGGCATGCCCACATCAATTTTGTAGATGTCACTGCCGAAAATGGTTTGGCCCACTCCGTCCAGAAAGTAAGTGATGCCCAAAGTGGCCATGAGCAAGGTCGTACCTTCTTGGTTCACCAAATGCTTGAGCACCAGGAATTCAACCAACCAAGCGACAACAAACATCACAACGGCCGCCAGCACAAAAGCGATCACGTTATAGGCCATCGGGTTAGTGATGCCCATGTACTCAGGAATCCACTCGGCAAACCTGGCCATGGCCAATGCGGCAAAGAGCACCATGGCGCCTTGAGCAAAATTGAAGACACCCGAGGCCTTGAAGATCAGCACAAAGCCCAGGGCCACCAAGGAATAAAGCATGCCGGCCATGAGGCCGCCAATCAATGTTTCTAGAAAAAATCCCATTTTTGCTCCAACCCTCAGTGTGAAGTGCCCAAATAGGCGCGGATCACTTCTTCGTTGTTTCTGACTTCGTCAGGCGAACCATCACCAATCTTCTTGCCGTAATCGAGGACCACCACTCGGTCAGAGATGTCCATGACCACACCCATGTCGTGCTCGATCAGCACCACAGTGGTTCCGAACTCATCGTTCACATCCAGAATAAAGCGGCACATGTCCTGCTTTTCTTCAACGTTCATGCCGGCCATGGGCTCATCAAGTAACAACACCTGAGGCTCAAGTGCCAAAGCACGACCCAGGTCAACGCGCTTTTGCAAACCGTAGGGCAACTGGCCCACTGGCGTTTTGCGATAGGCCTGAATTTCAAGAAAGTCGATGATGCGCTCGACATGCTCGCGGTGAGCGATTTCTTCACGCTCGGCAGGCCCAATGCGCAAGGCCTGCATCAACAAATTGCTTTTGATGCGCAGGTTGCGGCCGGTCATGATGTTGTCCAGCACGCTCATGCCTTTGAACAAGGCCAAGTTCTGGAAGGTGCGGGCAATCCCCATCGCCGCCACTTCAAAGGGTTCGAGGTGGTGGAAGGTTTGACCCCTGAAAGTGACCGTTCCTTCTTGCGGTGTGTAAACCCCGTTGATGCAGTTGAGCATGGAGCTCTTACCCGCACCGTTAGGGCCAATGATGGCGCGAATCTCGTGCTCGCGCACATTGAAGGAAATGTCGGTGAGGGCTTTCACGCCACCGAATCGAAGGCTGATGTTTTTGACGTCAAGGATGACGTCGCCAATTTTCTTGCTCATGCCGCTTTCCCCACAGGCGCATAGGTCTTGGCGTCGCGCAACTTGAGCGTGGCGCTCACGCTGCCCGTGCGACCATCCTCGAACTTGACAACGGTTTCGATGAATTGTTCGGTCTTGCCGTCGTAAAGGGCGTCGACCAAAACCTGATATTTTTCTGCGATGAAGCCACGACGAACTTTGTTGGTTCGGGTGAGCTCGCCATCGTCAGCGTCGAGTTCCTTGTGCAAGACCAAGAAACGGTTGATCTGGCTGCCTGCCAGCAAGGTGTCTTGTGAGAGGTCGGCGTTGACTTGCTCCACGCAAGACTGGATCAATTCGTAGACCTCTGGCTTTTGCGCCAGATCGGTGTAGCCCGCATAAGGGATGTTCTGACGTTCGGCCCAGTTGCCAACAGCATCAAAATCGATGTTGACCATCACGCAAACGCGGTCGCGCTGATCGCCATAAGCAACAGCTTCCTTGATGTGAGGGAAGAACTTGAGTTTGTTCTCGACGTACTTGGGCGCAAACATGGCGCCATCGTGAACTCCACCCTTGATGCGCCCCACGTCTTTGACACGGTCAATGATCTTGAGGTGCCCATGGGCATCAATGAAGCCCGCATCGCTGGTGTGGTACCAGCCATCAGACGTGAGAACTTCAGCCGTGGCTTGCGGGTTCTTGTAGTACTCCTTGAGGAGGCCACTGGAGCGCACCAAGATTTCACCGTTGTCGTCCACGCGAATTTCTACGCCAGCGCAAGGCACACCCACGGTGTCAGCATGGACCTCGTGATCGGGTTGCAGGCAGACAAACACGGCCGTTTCTGTGGAGCCATACAACTGCTTGAGGTTGACGCCAATCGAGCGGTAAAAAATGAAAAGGTCGGGGCCAATGGCTTCACCAGCGGTATAGGCCACGCGGACACGCGATAAACCCAAGTTGTTGCGCAACGGGCCGTAAATCATCCAGTCGCCCAATTGGTAGAGCAAGCGATCAAGAACGCCCACTGACTTACCGTCCATGATGCGAGGGCCGACACGGCGCGCCACATCCATGAATGACTTGAAGAGTTTGCGCTTGATCACGCCTGCATCTTCCATTCGGATCATGACGCTGGTGAGCATGCCCTCGAACACACGGGGCGGAGCAAAGTAATAAGTGGGACCCACTTCTTTGAGGTCGATCGACACCGTGGCTGCAGACTCTGGGCAGTTGACCACGTACCCGCAGCAAAGCCACTGGGCATAACTGAAGATGTTTTGACCCACCCATGCGGGCGGCAAATAGGCCAGCACCTCTTCTGCTGAAGTGAGGCGATCAAAGTCTGCACCCGCTTTGGACCTGTCTAGCAAACTGCGGTGGGTGTGAACCACACCTTTGGGATTTCCGGTCGTGCCCGAGGTGAAGAACATGGCCGCCACATCGTCGGCTTGCGTGTTGTCGACTTGTTGATCAAAGAATTGAGGATTGGCTTTCAGGAAAGCGTCCCCTTGCTGCATGAGTTGATCCAAGGAAATCAAGCCGTCTTCTTTGTAATTGCGAAGGCCTCTGGGATCGTCATAAACAATGCACTTGAGTTGCGGGCACTGTTCACGCAACTCGAGCATTTTGTCGACCTGCTCCTGATCTTCAACGATGGCGAACTGAACGTCTGCGTTGTTGATGGGAAAGGCGTATTCGGTGGCCACCGCATCTTGATAGAGCGGTACCGGGATTCCACCCAAGGTTTGAACACCAAGGCTGGCCGCTGAGAGGCGTGGGCGATTGGAACCCACGATCACGACATGCATGCCTTTGCCAAGACCTGCTTGATGCAATCCCGCAGCCATGCTGGCTGCCAAATGGCTCATCTCGGCCCAAGTGAAGGTCTGCCAAATGCCATATTCTTTTTCGCGCATGGCGGCAGCCTGGGGGCGTTCACTGGCGTGTTGGCGCAGCAAACGGGGAAAAGTCGTCTCCATGAAAGGATTTCCTTCCTGATTGATGGATCAATTGCAGTTCATGGTAGGGGTTGCTTTGACATTTTTTTGTCTTTGCAACGACAATCTAGGGAAGTCCCTAGCGATGATTTCCCTTTGATTTGATCCAGTTCAATGTCCAGCGCTCAACCCAACCTTCACCAGCGTCGCAGAGCAGCCACCCCGGATGAGCTGTGCCAGATCCCCTGGTTGGAGCGTTTGGACGAGATTGATCGACAACTTGCCATTGAAGCAGTCGTTGTTTCGCAAGCTCAACCCGGCGATCACATTTGCCGATTTGGTCATTCCCCTACGTATTGGTTCGGTTTGGTGGACGGCTTGCTGAAAATGAGTACCGATGGCCCAAGCGGCAGCAGCATCACTTTCACGGGGCTGTCGCCTGGCGGGTGGTTTGGCGAAGGCACCATGCTCAAACGCGAACCTTACCGTTATAACGTTCAGGCCCTGCGCAAAAGCACGGTGGCCGGTCTGCCCATGTCAACCTTTCACCAGTTGTTGTCTCAATCTTTGGCCTTCAACCAGTTCATCATGGCTCAGCTCAATGAGCGCTTGGGCCAATTCATCGCTGCGCGAGAAATTGACCGCATGACAGACCCCGACGTCCGCGTGGCCCGAAGCCTCGCCTCCTTGTTCAACCCCATCATGTTCCCCGGGGTTGGGGAGGTTTTACTCATCACCCAGCAAGAGTTGTCTTACTTGGTGGGCCTATCTAGGCAGCGCGTCAACATGGCGTTGCAGCGCCTGCAAGACCAGGGTCTGATCCGAATCGAGTACGGTGGATTGCGCGTCCTTCAACTCGACACCCTGAAGGCCATGCAATGAACACCGACACTCAGGTTCGACTCAATAAACGCATGGCTGAGCTTGGCCTTTGCTCGCGCCGAGAAGCCGATGAATGGATTGAGCAGGGCTGGGTTCAAGTCAATGGCCAGTCTGCTCAGACCGGCATGAAGGTCACGAGCGAGGACCGCATCACGGTCAGCCCAGCCGCCAAAGGACAGCAACGCCAATTGGCCACCATCTTGCTCAACAAGCCTGTGGGTTATGTCAGTGGTCAAGCCGAAGATGGACACGAGCCAGCGGTGAGCTTGATTCAAGCACGCAACCACTGGCGAGGTGACCCCAGTCGAACGCGCTTGACGCCCGCACATTTCAAGGGATTGGCCCCTGCGGGTCGCCTTGACATCGATTCGGTGGGCTTGTTGGTTTTGACTCAGGACGGCCGCGTGGCTCGCCAGTTGATCGGCGAAGACAGCGAGATCGACAAAGAGTACTTGGTTCGCGTGTCGTGGCTAGGGCCTCAAGGCAAGGTCACCACCGACGTGCAATCGGTGTTCCCCAAAGAAAAAATCGCTTTGCTGCAGCATGGACTGAGCTTGGACGGCAAGGCCCTCAAACCAGCCCAAGTGGGCTGGCAAAACCCAGAGCAACTGCGCTTTGTCTTGCAAGAGGGCAAAAAACGCCAAATCCGCCGGATGTGCGAGTTGGTCGGGCTTCAGGTGATTGGCCTCAAACGCATTCGAATGGGCCGTGTTCAACTTGGGCAACTGCCTGCAGGACAGTGGCGCTTTTTAGGTCCCAACGAACACTTCTGACCGCCGGATGGAGTGCAAGCCCCAGGGGCTTGAAATCTGGGCCATCAACCCCATTTGCTATTTTTCCTTTTTTCCAATTTCTGATTCATCTTCCATGAGCGCACAACAACATGTCTTCCAGGCCGAAGTGGCCCAATTGCTCCACCTGGTCACACATTCGCTGTACTCGAATCCCGAAATCTTTTTGCGTGAACTGGTTTCAAACGCGTCCGATGCTTGCGACAAGCTGAGGTACGAAGCCCTCAATCATTCCCAGCTTTGGGAAGACCAACCCGACTTGCGAATTCGCCTTCACCTTGATGCCAAGGCACGCACCCTCACCATTGAAGACAACGGCATCGGCATGAGCCAGCAAGAGGCCATCGACCACCTGGGCACCATTGCCAAAAGTGGAACCCGCGACTTTGTATCCAAGTTGAGCACCGAGCAATCTTCAGATGCTCAATCCCAGGGCGCTTTGATCGGTCAATTTGGTGTGGGCTTTTACTCGGGGTTCATCGTGGCCGATCGCATCACCGTGCAAAGCCGTCGCGCAGGCCTTGGAGCGGATCAAGGCGTGGAGTGGCGCAGCACAGGAACCGGCGAGTTTGAAACCGAGGTCATTCACAAAGCCGATCGCGGTACCCGTGTGATCTTGCACCTTCGCGACGACGCAGAGGACTACCTCAACGCTTGGAAAGTCAAATCCACCGTCAACAAGTATTCCGACCACATTTCTTTGCCGATTCAGATGCGCAAGGAAGTCTGGCAAGAAGGTGAGAACAACCAGCCTGGCCAAATGGTGACCACCGATGAGTGGGAAACCATCAACAAGGCCAATGCGCTATGGGCCCGTTCCAAGAAGGACGTCACTCCAGAAGAGTACAAATCCTTTTATCAGACCTTGTCGTTTGATTCGGACGAACCCTTGGCATGGAGCCATAACCGCGTCGAGGGCAGCACCGAATACACGCAGTTGTTGTTCATCCCTCAAAAAGCCCCCTTTGACCTCTGGAACCGTGAACGAAGTGCGGGCATCAAGCTCTACGTCAAACGCGTTTTCATCATGGACGAAGCCGAATCGCTGCTTCCTAGCTACCTGCGCTTCGTTAAAGGGGTGGTGGATTCAGCCGATTTGCCACTGAACGTGAGCCGTGAGTTGCTACAAGAGAGTAAAGATGTGCGCGCCATTCGCGATGGAAACACACGCCGTGTGCTGTCGATGTTGGAGGACATGGCCCAACACAATGTGCCCGGTGATGACGCCAGCGAAGAAGACAAGGCCCAGGCCGGCAAATACACCGCCTTTTATTCGGAGTTCGGTGCGGTCCTGAAAGAAGGCCTGGGCGAAGACTTTGCCAACCGCGACAAGATTGCCAAGCTGCTGCGATTTGCCAGCACACAAAGCGATGTGGCAGAGGTGTCGCTGGCGCAATACAAGGCGCGCATGAAGCCTGAGCAACAAGCCATTTATTACCTCACCGCCGACTCTTTGCCTGCTGCAAGGAACAGCCCTCAGCTTGAAGTGTTCCGCAAAAAGGGTATTGAGGTCTTGCTCATGACCGATCGCGTTGACGAATGGGCATTGGGTCATTTGCATGAATTCGACGGCACGAGCTTGCAGTCCGTTGCCAAGGGCGCAGTGGATTTGGGTGAGCTTCAAGACGAAGCCGAAAAGAAAGCCGTTGAGCAAGCTGCCGAAGATTTCAAACCCACTTTGGAGAAGCTCAAGCTGGCCCTTAAACACAAGGCTCAAGACGTGTCGGTGTCCAGTCGATTGGTGGATTCACCTGCTTGCTTGGTGGTCAAAGATGGTGAGATGTCTTTGCAAATGTCCAGGCTGCTCAAGCAAGCGGGTCAAAAAGCACCTGATGTGAAACCGGTTCTCGAGATCAACCCCTCTCATGTGCTGGTCAAGCGCCTTCAAACGGATTCAGGTGTGCACTTTGACGATCTGGCGCACATTCTTTTTGATCAGGCCCTGCTTTCTGAAGGGGGCTTGCCCGATGACCCAGCAAGCTATGTCAAACGGGTGAATGCTTTGTTGGCTGGATGAGCGGATTCATGTGAGCTTGGGTCTCAGCTGCTCGGCAGACCCAGCTCAGATGCCCCAGACGATGGGGACCTCAGCAGCGTGACATTGCTTCAACATCTCCAGCATGGGCAATGCCCTGTGCTTGAAGTGCACTGTCTGGGCTTTGCTGTCTGACTCTTGATCCGCCTCTGAACGACCTTCACCTTGCTTGCTGGAAGACATTGCTTTGGCTTCCTCTTCGATGGCTTTTTCAATTGCTGCGATGCAAGAGGGCATGTCCTTGACTTGAATGATGCCCTTTTCATCGTCTGCCTTGCCCATGACTTTGAGCAAGCGCCTCCCGTGCGGATCGAGCAGCAGCAAGTCGCCAGTGACTTTGGATTTGAAGCGAAACAGCATCACTTGAGTTTAGCCACTATCCAGGCATTGATGTCGTCCGGTTTTTCATACATCACCCAATGCCCCGCATCCTCAATCAAGGTAAAGCTGCTTAAACGTTCGGTTTCAAACAAAGCAGGAATGAGCTGCAGCCGATCAGGGTACAAGCGATCTGAATCTCCAAATGCAAAGTGAACTGGGCACGACCATTGGTGTTGGGCCTTGACGACCACATCGGTTCTGGCCAGGCGCCTTCGCTTCATGCGATCGCGCGCGACGTTATCGGCCTGCAATTGAATCGTTTCCTCTGTGATGGATTTGTCGTGCTTGAGCATGAACGATTTGAGGTTGTGCCTGTGAATTTCCATCCTTTGTTCGACCGTCATGTCTGGCAAGAACCCTCTGATGTGAGGTGGTGGACCATCGAACAGGCCAAGGCCAGGCGTGCCCAGCATGAGTACGGTTTTAAATCGCTGGGGGTATTGCGCTGCCAACAAGCCAGCAAGCATCCCGCCAAAGGAAAATCCGGCCACATTGATTGGCCTTTGTTCAAACAATAGCTGAAGGCCTAGCGCTACGGGTTCAATCAGATCGTCCACATCTTGAACACCTTGTGGCAATTCGGAATCTCCGAAACCTGGCAGATCAAGCGCCCAAACGGGGCGCACCTTGCTGAGCGCCAACACGTTTTTGCACCAGTGGCTCCAGCTTCCACTGCCGCCATGAAACAAGACCAGAGGCACATCTGCTGCGTGCTCATTCCATGCATGCCAGACTTGTTGACATCCATTGATGTTCAGGGTCACTCGTTTGGCAGCTTGTTGGGCAAGTTTGAATGACATGGAGATGGACATTGGCTTGAGCTTATGGTGCCTTAAACAACAACGCCCACCAAAAGGTGGGCGTTGAGGATTGGTTGCGCGAGAAGGATTTGAACCTCCGACCTTTGGGTTATGAGCCCAACGAGCTACCAGACTGCTCCATCGCGCGGCTGTTTGAAATGATTCTAGCGGATCATTCTGCGGACTTGGTGTTGTCTGCAGTGATTTCGGGCCTATCGACCAATTCGATCAGGGCCATGGGTGCGTTGTCACCGACGCGGTAACCCATCTTGAGGATGCGGGTGTAACCGCCAGGACGGGTTTGGAAGCGGGGGCCGAGTTCAGCAAAGAGTTTGACCACGGCATCCCTATCGCGCAAACGGTTGAATGCGAGACGCTTATTGGCCAAGGTGGGGGCTTTGCTGAGTGTGATCATGGGCTCGATCACGCGGCGCAGTTCTTTGGCCTTGGGTACTGTGGTTTGAATGGCTTCATGATGAATCAATGAGTTCATCATGTTCCTGAGCATGGCCAGCCGGTGTGAGCTGGTGCGATTGAGTTTTCTGAGACCGTGTCCGTGACGCATGTCGAATCCTTTCGATGCTGTTTGAGTTTTACCGACCGCCGTATCAGGTACGGCCGGGGGACGCGCTTGTCAATCAGCGCTTGTCGAGGCCAGCAGGTGGCCAGTTCTCCAAACGCACACCCAGGGTCAAGCCACGCGAAGCCAAGACTTCCTTGATCTCGTTGAGTGACTTGCGGCCCAGGTTGGGCGTCTTGAGGAGTTCATTCTCGGTGCGCTGAATGAGGTCACCGATGTAATAAATGTTTTCAGCCTTGAGGCAGTTGGCAGAGCGAACAGTGAGTTCAAGCTCGTCAACAGGGCGCAAGAGAATGGGATCAAACTGTTGGGTGCTGCGCTGTGCGGGTGCGTCAAAAGCAGCGAGTTCCCCACCTTCGAGCTGGGCAAAGACAGCCAGTTGCTCTACCAAAATCTTGGCCGATGAACGGATGGCGTCTTCAGCGGTGATGGCGCCGTTGGTTTCGATGTCAACCACAAGGCGATCCAAATCGGTGCGCTGCTCGACACGAGCGTTTTCTACGCTGTAGCTGACGCGCTTGACGGGCGAAAAAGAAGCGTCAAGAACGATTCGGCCAATGGATTTATTGGGCTCGTCGGCATGGCGACGCATGTTGCCGGGCACATAGCCTCGGCCTTTTTCGACCTTGAGTTGAATGTCAATCTTGCCGCCTTGCGACAAGGTGCAGATGAGGTGGTCTGCATTCATGATTTCAACGTCATGGGGAGTTTGAATGTCGGCTGCGGTGACAGGGCCTTCGCCATCTTTACGCAGGCTGAGCGTGACTTCATCACGGTTGTGCAGTTTGAAGACCACGCCCTTGAGGTTCAACAGGATGTTGACCACGTCTTCTTGGACGCCATCGATGCTGGAGTACTCATGAACAACACCAGCGATGGTGACTTCGGTGACTGCATAGCCCACCATGGAGGACAGCAAGACACGACGCAATGCATTGCCCAGGGTGTGGCCGTAGCCACGCTCAAAAGGTTCGAGCTCGACTCGGGCGCGATTGGCTCCCAAGGGTTCAACGTGAATGTTTTTGGGCTTGAGGAGGTTGGTTTGCATGAGGGTCCTTTCAATACCCCCGGTTCGTTACACCGGTAAGGCTGAATGTTGGAAACCGATCTGGCTTTCGCCAGACCAAACATCGCAGATGCCAGATGGCATCAACGTGAATAAAGTTCAACGATCAAAGATTCGTTGACGTCGGAAGCAAACTCATCGCGGTCGGGGGCTTTCTTGAAAACACCTTCGGCCTTGTCGACGTTGACCTCAACCCATCCGGGCATGCCCACCTGAGTGGCCAATTGCAAGGCCTCCTGAACGCGGACTTGCTTTTTGGATTTCTCACGCACTGACACCACGTCACCTGACTTCACCATGTAGGAGGGAATGTTGACGGGTTTGCCATTGACCTCGATGGCCTTGTGAGAGACCAACTGACGGGCCTCAGCACGGGTAGAACCGAAACCCATGCGATAGACCACGTTGTCGAGGCGTGACTCCAGCAAACCTAGTAGGTTGGAGCCAGTGTTACCGCGGATGCGCGACGCCTCTTCGAAATAACGGCGGAATTGGCGCTCGAGCACACCGTACATGCGCTTGACTTTTTGCTTTTCACGCAATTGGTTGCCGTAATCGGAGGTGCGCTGACCCGAGGTGCGACCGTGCTGACCGGGCTTGCTGTCGAACTTGGCCTTGTCGCTGATGGCGCGGCGTGCGCTCTTCAGGAAAAGATCGGTGCCTTCACGGCGAGAGAGTTTGGCCTTGGGGCCTAGGTAACGTGCCACTTGAGTTTCCTTTCATCTGACCGCTGATTGCAGCGGCGAGCCAAACCATTTCAGGTTCGGCTGTGGGCGGTTAATGAAAAATCAGATGCGGCGGCGCTTTTGAGGGCGGCAGCCGTTATGGGGAACAGGCGTCACATCAGAAATAGAGGTGATGCGAATGCCAAGCGCCCCCAGGGCGCGAACCGAAGATTCACGGCCGGGGCCGGGACCTTTGATTTCGACGTCCAGGTTTTTGATGCCTTGTTCCATGGCTGCGCGGCCTGCCACTTCGGATGCAACCTGTGCAGCAAAAGGGGTGGACTTGCGTGAGCCCTTGAAACCTTGACCACCCGACGAAGCCCAAGACAAAGCGTTGCCCTGACGATCCGTGATGGTGATGATGGTGTTGTTGAAAGAGGCGTGAACGTGCGCAATGCCGTCCGAAATGTTCTTGCGAACTTTCTTGCGGACGCGTTGGGATGCGTTGTTGACTTGTGTCTTGGCCATGTGGTTCCTCGATTATTTCTTCAGTGCCTGAGCTGCCTTGCGCGGGCCCTTGCGGGTGCGGGCATTGGTGCGGGTGCGTTGACCACGCATCGGCAAGCCACGACGATGACGGAAACCACGATAACAACCGATGTCCATCAATCGCTTGATGTTCATCGTGGTTTCACGACGCAGGTCACCCTCAATGGTGAAGGTGCCAATCTGATCGCGGACTTTTTCAAGCTCTGCATCGGTCAGATCTTTGATCTTCTTGGAATAGGCGATGCCGCATGCTTCGCAAATCTTGCGAGCGCGGGTGCGGCCAATCCCAAAGATCGCCGTCAGGCCGATCTCAGCATGCTGATGTGGCGGAATGTTGATGCCAGCAATACGTGCCATTGCGTTTCCCCTGTGTATTCGTTGGTTGCCGATCAGCCTTGACGCTGCTTATGACGGGGGTCTGTGCAAATGACACGAACCACACCGTGACGGCGAATGATCTTGCAGTTGCGGCAAATTTTCTTTACCGAAGCCGAAACTTTCATTTTTCACTCCTCTTCGCTGGTTTCACCAAGAAACCAACTTGTTCAAAACCGGCCTTATTTGGCCCTGAAAACAATCCTCGCCCTCGACAAGTCGTAAGGCGTCATTTCTACCGTGACCTTATCGCCAGGAAGAATGCGGATGTAGTGCATGCGCATCTTTCCGGAAATATGACCAAGGACCACATGTCCGTTTTCCAGTTTGACCCGGAAAGTTGCATTGGGCAGGTTTTCAACCACTTCCCCTTGCATTTGAATCACATCGTCTTTGGCCATGTTCAGTTGCCCATCGTGGGTTTAAAACTGGCCTTCTTGAGCAAGGACTCGTACTGCTGACTCATCATGTAGTTTTGCACCTGGGCCATGAAGTCCATGGTGACCACCACAATGATCAGCAATGACGTCCCACCAAAATAGAAGGGCACGTTGTACTCAAGAATCAAAAATTCGGGGAGCAAACACACCACACTGATGTAGATGGCTCCTATGAATGTCAGTCTCAACAAAATTTTGTCGATGTAGCGTGCGGTTTGATCGCCAGGGCGAATGCCTGGAACAAATGCGCCTGAGCGCTTGAGGTTGTCTGCGGTCTCACGGCTGTTGAATACCAGCGCCGTGTAGAAAAAGCAGAAAAACACGATGGCCGCCACATAAATCATGATGTAAATGGGCTGACCCGGCGAGAGAGCCGCTGAGATGTCTTTCAGCCAATTCATGCCTTCACCTTTGCTGAACCAGCTCACCACGGTGCTGGGCAACAAAATGATGGAAGACGCAAAGATGGGAGGAATCACACCTGCCATGTTGATTTTCAAGGGGAGGTGAGACGACTGACCGCCATAGACCTTGTTGCCCACCTGACGCCTTGCATAGTTCACCAAAATCTTGCGCTGACCACGTTCGATGAAAACCACCAAATAGGTGACAAGCACCACGAGCGTCACGATGATCATGGCGACGATGATGCTCATCGCACCAGTGCGGACCAATTCAAGCAACCCCCCAACTGCATTGGGCAAGCCCGCAGCAATGCCAGCAAAAATCAAGATGGAAATGCCATTGCCCAAGCCACGCTCAGTGATTTGCTCACCCAACCACATCAGGAACATGGTTCCTGCGGTCAGGGTCAACATGGCCGTGAATCTGAACATGAAGCCGGGCTCGATCACGAGACCGGGAGATGATTCAAGGGCCAACGCAATGCCCATGGACTGAAACAAAGCCAAGGCCACAGTGCCGTAACGGGTGTATTGAGTGACTTTGCGACGACCTGCTTCGCCTTCTTTCTTCAACTGCTCCAGTGACGGAACGACATAGGTCATCAATTGCATGATGATCGATGCCGAGATGTAGGGCATGATGCCCAACGCAAACACGGTGAAGCGTGAAAGCGCACCGCCAGAGAACATGTTGAATAAGCTGAGAATGCCGCCTTGCTGGCCTTCAAACAATTTTTGCAACTGGGTGGGATCGATGCCGGGCACAGGGATGTGCGCACCAACCCGGTAGACCACCAGGGCCAACAACAAAAACACCAGACGGCGACGCAAGTCGCCGTATTTGGGTGCTGATGAAGAACCAGTTGCCACGTTCTGCGCGTCCTTATTCGCTCAGCGAACCACCAGCAGCTTCAATGGCCGCCTTGGCACCAGCCGTGGCACCGATGCCTTTGAGCTTGACTGCCTTGGAGATTTCGCCAGACTTGATGACTTTGACCACACGGGTCAATTCACCAATGAGTCCTGCATTTTTGAGGACCAACATGTCGATTTCTGCGGCATCGAGATGCCCCAGAGCCGACAAAGTGACTTCTGCGTTGTACTTGAGCGAACGCGATTTGAAACCGCGCTTGGGCAAACGGCGTTGCAAAGGCATTTGACCGCCTTCAAAGCCGACCTTGTGGTAGCCGCCCGAACGGGATTTTTGACCTTTGTGGCCACGGCCTGCGGTCTTGCCCAAGCCGGAACCAATGCCACGACCCACGCGGCGACGCGAAGGACGAGAGCCTGCAGCGGATTGAATGGTGTTGAGTTGCATGACTGACCTTTAGAGCACTTTGACCATGTAACTGATCTTGTTGATCATGCCGCGAACAGCTGGCGTGTCTTGGAGTTCGCGCACGCTACCGATTTTGCGAAGACCCAGACCACGAACCGTATCGCGGTGAGATTGCTTGGTGCCAATGGGGCTGCGCACCAATTGAACTTTGAGGGTTTGCTGACTCATGTGTATCTCCCGGGTCAGGCGGTGAAGAGGTCTTCAACCGACTTGCCACGCTTGGCAGCCACTTCTGAGGGGGTGGTGCTGCGGTTGAGTGCGTCAAAAGTGGCGCGAACCATGTTGTAAGGGTTGGTGGAGCCATGGCTCTTGGCCACGATGTCCGTGATGCCCATCACTTCAAAAATGGCGCGCATGGGGCCACCTGCAATGATGCCGGTACCCTTAGAGGCAGGAACCAACATCACACGGGCTGCACCGTGACGACCTTCAACACGGTGATGCAAGGTGCCTTCTTTCAAGGAAACCTTGGTCATGTTGCGGCGGGCTTCTTCCATGGCCTTTTGGACTGCAGCGGGCACTTCTTTGGATTTGCCCTTGCCCATGCCCACGCGACCATCGCCATCACCCACCACAGTGAGTGCCGCAAAAGCCAGAATGCGTCCGCCCTTAACCACTTTGGTCACGCGATTGACGGCAATCATCTTCTCCCGCATACCATCGTCGCGGGCTTCGTTTTGGACTTTAGCTTGTACTTTTGCCATGATGATTCCTCAATCAGAACTGAAGGCCGGCTTCGCGGGCAGCTTCAGCAAGCGCCTTGACGCGGCCGTGGTATGCAAAACCTGAACGATCGAATGCGACCTTCTCGACACCAGCGGCCTTGGCTTTTTCTGCAATGCGCTTGCCCACCATGGTTGCCGCTGCAGCGTTCCCGCCTTTGCCCACAGCACCCAATGTCTTGCGGACTTCGGCTTCGGCCGTTGAAGCGGAGGCAATCACACGGGCGCCGTCTTCGGACACCACAGTGGCGTAAATGTGCAAATTGGTGCGATTGACCATCAAGCGGGCAACGCCCAACTTGGCAATGCGAACCCGGGTTTGACGTGCACGGCGCAGTCGTTGCTGCTTCTTGTTCAACATGTCGCAGCTCCTTATTTCTTCTTGGTCTCTTTGAGAGTGATGCGCTCGTCGGCATAGCGAATGCCTTTGCCTTTGTAAGGCTCAGGAGGACGCACAGCACGAATCACAGCAGCGATCTGACCCACAACTTGGCGGTCAGCACCCTTGATGATGATTTCGGTCGGGGCCGGTGTTTCGACTTTGATGCCAGCAGGCATGTCGATGGCCACGGGGTGACAAAAACCAACGGTCAGGTTCAACTTGGTACCCGCAGCTTGAGCACGATAACCCACACCCACAAGCGCAAGCTTTTTCTCGAAGCCCTTGGTCACGCCCGTCACCATGTTGTTGACCAACTGGCGCAGCGTACCGCTCATGGCGTTGGCTTCGCGTGATTCGTTGGCAGGCGCAAAATGCACGCTGCCAGACTCTTGAGAGACTTTGACCAATGCGTTGTTGGCAACGCTGAGCGAGCCACCCGCGCCTTTGACGCTGATTTGATCTGCCTTGATGGTGATGTCCACGCCCTGAGGAATGGTCACCGGCATTTTTCCAATGCGAGACATGTGAGCTCCTTCCTCAAGCAACGTAGCAAAGAACTTCGCCGCCAACGCCTTGGGCGCGAGCTTTGCGATCGGTCATCACGCCCTTGGGGGTGGTGACAATCGCCACACCCAGTCCGTTCATGACCTGAGGAATGTCGTGACGGCCCTTGTAGACGCGCAAGCCAGGACGGCTCACACGCTCAATGCGCTCGATCACAGGACGGCCTGCGTAGTACTTGAGTTCGACATCGATCTCGCTCTTTCCACCCTCGGTGCGAACGCGATAGTTTTCGATGTAGCCCTCGTCCTTCAGAACCTGAAGGATGGCAGCTTTAACTTTGGAAGCCGGCACGCTGACGTTGGTTTTTGCAACCATTTGTGCGTTGCGGATGCGTGTCAGCAAATCGGCAATGGGATCGCTCATGCTCATCGTTATCTCCTTGCCAATTACCAGCTGGCCTTGGTGATGCCAGGGATGGTGCCTTCAAAGGCCATCTCACGGATCTTGGACCGACCCAGACCGAACTGACGGAAAGTGCCACGGGGACGACCCGTGATTTCGCATCGAGCGCGCTGGCGCGTGGGGTTGGCATTGCGAGGCATTTTTTGCAACGAGTCACGTGCGGCTGCACGCTCTTCCTCGCTGCGCTTGGCATCTTTTGCAATTGCCTTGAGTTCGGCATACTTGGACGCGAACTTGGCCACCAATTTGGCGCGCTTGAGTTCGCGCTGGATCAATGCAGTTTTAGCCACAAGTCACCTCAATTCTTGAAGGGGAAGCGGAAAGCGGCGAGCAGTGCTTTGCACTCTTCATCCGTTTTGGCCGTGGTGGTGATGCTGATGTTGAGGCCGCGCAAGGCATCAACCTTGTCGTACTCGATTTCAGGGAAGATGATCTGTTCTTTGACGCCAATGTTGTAGTTACCACGGCCATCAAATGCACGACCTGAAATGCCGCGGAAGTCACGGACACGGGGAAGTGCAATGGTCACAAAGCGGTCGAGAAACTCAAACATCTGAACGCCACGCAATGTGACCATGCAACCGATGGCCTGACCTTCGCGGATCTTGAAACCTGCAATGGCTTTGCGAGCCTTGGTGACCACCGGCTTTTGTCCGGCAATTTTGGTCAGGTCAGAAACAGCGTGCTCCATGACCTTCTTGTCTGCCACCGCTTCGCTCACACCCATGTTGAGGGTGATCTTGGTGAAGCGAGGAACTTCCATCACTGACTTATAGCCAAACTGCTGCGTCAGCTGGGGAACCACTTTTTCACGGTAGTGTTGTTGCAAACGTGCCATGGTCATGCCACCTTGATTTCTTCGCCACTGGATTTGAAAACGCGGACTTTCTTGCCGTCGGCCTGGACTTTGATGCCCACGCGATCGGCTTTGCCCGTGCTTGCGTTGTAGATGGCTACATTGGATTGGTGAATGGGCATGGACTTGTCCAGAATGCCACCCTGAGAACCCGCCATGGGGTTGGGCTTGGTGTGCTTTTTAACCACATTCACACCTTCAACCACCACATGAGTTTCATCTTTGCGCAAAACCACCTTGCCACGCTTGCCCTTATCGCGGCCAGCGATGACGATGACTTCGTCGCCTTTACGAATTTTGTTCATGGTCATGTCCTCACAGCACTTCGGGAGCGAGCGACACGATCTTCATGAAGCGCTCGGTACGCAATTCACGCGTGACCGGCCCAAAGATGCGGGTGCCAATCGGCTCGAGTTTGTTGTTGAGCAACACAGCTGCATTGCCATCAAATTTGATGAGCGAGCCATCGTTGCGACGGATGCCCTTGGCTGTGCGCACCACCACTGCACTGTAGACCTCGCCTTTTTTGACTCGGCCACGGGGGGCAGCTTCTTTGATGCTGACCTTGATGATGTCGCCCACGCTGGCATAGCGCCGCTTGGAGCCGCCAAGGACTTTGATGCACAAAACGGATTTCGCACCCGTGTTGTCGGCCACTTCTAGCCGTGATTCGGTTTGGATCATGTTTTTGTTCCCAACTTGTATCGGCTTCCGGTCTCCCAGGATGGCCGATCAGTCTTGGTTCCGTGAGCTTGGATCTGGCATTTGCACTCGTGCCACAATTTTGTGACACCAATTGCAACCACCTGATGTTCGGCCCTTTGGATGGACTAGACGAACTCTTCCGCCAACGGCGAAAGACCATGATTATGGCATAAATTAGGCGCCTCACCAAAGATTCAGCCTCCACACCCAAGAAAGTCACCTAGATGCCATCAAATTCAAACTTTAATATTCACTTCATTGGGGGCGGGAACATGGCCTCCGCCTTGATCGGTGGGTTGATGCGCATTGGGTTTGAGCCCGCCCACATCACCGTGATTGATCCAGTGGAGGAAGTCCTTCAACGTCACCGCGCCCATGGCCTCACCGCCCTTGCCCAGTTTCAAGCCCCGCCAAACCCCATCGACCTGGTCATTTGGGCCGTCAAGCCCCAAACCTTTAGGCAAGCTTGCGCCGATGTGGCCCCACATGCGCGCGAAGCCTTGCACCTGAGTGTGGCCGCTGGCTTGACCACTGAATCTTTGTCGCACTGGCTTGGCAGCGAGCGGATTGTTCGCGCCATGCCCAATACCCCAGCCCTCATCGGCAAAGGGCAAACAGGCCTATTTGCCTGTGCCGCGGTGACGGCTCAGGATAGACAACGCGTTGAGCAGGTCATGGCTGCAACAGGCCAATCGCTCTGGTTCAGCGATGAGGCAGCGTTGGACGCGGTCACCGCTTTGTCTGGCTCAGGTCCCGCCTATGTGTTTTATTTCATGGAAGCCATGATGGCCGCAGCCCAGCGCATGGGAATCACACCTGAGCAAGCCCGACAACTGGTGCTGGGCACTTTTGAAGGGGCCACTGCACTTGCCTTGGCCAGCCCAGAGTCGCCCGGCGTGTTGCGTGAGCGCGTGACTTCAAAAGGAGGAACCACCTTTGCCGCGCTGGAACACATGCGAAACCATCAACTGGGTGAACATTTAGCCGATGCGCTGATGGCAGCTCGCCATCGGGCAGAAGAAATGGGCCGTGAATTGGGCCAGCAAGACTAAGCCCACCATCCTTGAATGAGGCCATGCGTCATCCAGCCCTCATTTCAAGGCATAGCCCAAGACCACACCCACAAACAAAGTAGCGGCCAGCCAATGGTTGAGGCGAAAGGCCTTGAAACAGCCTTCGCGGCTTCGATCCCGGATCAGGCTGCCGTGCCAGACCACCTGAGCAAAAGCCAGCAGCCAAGCCAATCGCAAAGGCCAGCCCAATTGCAATGGCGTGAGCAGCGCCAAGATGCTGAAGAGATGCACCAAGTAAAAACCCATCACGGCCAGCACATCAGCCTGGCCCAAAGTGATGGCCGAGGTCTTCATGCCAATTCGCAAGTCATCATCCCTGTCGACCATCGCATACTCGGTGTCGTAGGCGAGCACCCAAAATAAATTGCTCAGCATGAGCAACCAACCCAGAGTCGGTACCGAACGCCACCACGCCTCAACACTCAATGGGCCTTCATGCAGGGCCGCAAAAGCCATGGGAATGCCAAAGCTGAAGGCCACGCCCAACACGGCCTGTGGCATGGACACATGGCGCTTGGCATAGGGATAAAGCAGAGAAAGCAGCAAGGCCACGATGGACCAGGCCACTGCGCTTGGTGTCGTGGTGAGCACCAGCAAAAAAGCCAAAAAAGCCAGCGTTGCACCCAGCCACAAGGCCTCGCGCACCGAGACCGCACCTGAAGTAACAGGCCGATTGGCCGTGCGTTTGACGTGCCGATCAAAGTCGCGGTCAGCCACGTCGTTCACGCAACACCCTGCACTCCTCATGAGGATGGTGCCAAGCACAAACACGGACAGCAAATGCCACCCCGGGAATCCGCCTGCGGCCACCCATAAGCCAATGAGCGATGGCCACAGCAACAACAACCAGCCCGCTGGTCTGTCCCAACGAATGAGGTTGAGGTACAGGCTCAATCGCTCAAGCCACATGGACTTTGCGCCCTTTGACTTCTGGCCCTTGATCCAAACGAATCACGCCCGGCAAATCGCAGGCTCTGATGGCCTGGCGCAATGCATCAATGGCCTGCATCCTTGTGTAACTGCGCCGCCACGCCAAAACAACCCGACGCGTTGGGGGCAAGTCATGGCCATCGACGACTGGCAAATAACAGACCTGGCCCACTTGATGGGACATGGATGAAGACTTGCGTTTGGTGCTGCTCTGCATTGCGCCGGGCGGCACGCCCAGTCTGGGCACCAAGGTCACGCCCATGCCAGCAGCCACCATGTGTTTGATGGTCTCTAAGGAAGAGCCTTCGAAACTTTTGCGAATGCCATCGGCATTGCTGGAGAACCTGGCGAACTCAGGGCAAACCTCCAGCACATGGTCGCGAAAACAATGGCCATTGCCCAGCAACAACATGGTTTCACTTTTGAGCAACTCGGCTGAAACCGACTTCTCTTTGGCCAAGGGGTGCGTGCCAGGCACCGCCGCCACAAAGGGCTCGTCGTACAAGGCACACGCATCCAGACCCGTATCCGGAAAAGGCTCAGCCATCAGTGCGCAATCGATCTCGCCGTTGCGCAACATGTCCAGCAAACGAACCGTGAAATTCTCTTGGAGCATCAGCGGCATTTGTGGCGTCAAGCGAATGCTGTGGCGCACCAACTCAGGCAAGAGATAAGGCGCAATGGTGTAGATGACGCCCAATCGCAAGGGGCCAGCCAAGGGATCTTTGCCACGCTTGGCAATGTCTTTGATCAGCGAAGCCTGCTCCAAAACCCCTTGGGCCTGTCGCACGATTTCATCGCCCAATGGCGTGACGCTGACTTCGTTGGCGCTGCGCTCGAACAGCTTCACGCCGAGTTCGTCTTCCAGTTTTTTGATGCCCACCGACAAAGTCGGCTGCGACACAAAGCAAGCCTCAGCCGCACGACCGAAATGCTTTTCACGGGCCAGGGCCACGATGTATTTGAGTTCAGTGAGCGTCATGAGACAAAAACTTTCAAACCTGCAGGAATTGAGATTTTGCCCCCAACCACCGCTGCATGAGCGCCTTGGCTTGATCGGGATGGCTTTGCCAAAGCACAGGTGCAGTGGCGCGAGCCCATGCGAGCAAATCCTGATCCTGAGTGACATCGGCAAATCGCAGCATCGGAACGCCCGATTGGCGCTCGCCCAGCAACTCGCCGGGCCCGCGAATCTCGAGATCACGTTGAGCAATTTCGAAACCGTCTTGCGTGTCGACCATGGCCCTGAGCCTGGCCTTGGCCGCCGGGCTCAAGCCCCCTTCTGGCGGGTCGTACATCAGCACGCACACCGACGCCAAAGACCCTCTGCCCACTCGCCCGCGCAACTGATGCAGCTGGCTCAAACCAAATCGCTCGGCATGCTCCACCACCATCAAAGTGGCATTGGGCACATCCACGCCCACTTCAATGACAGTGGTGCTGACCAGCACACCCAGTTGCCCCGCTTTGAACGCATCCATCACCGCCTTTTTTTCTGGCGAGGGGAGCTTGGAATGCAACAACCCCACCGTGACGCCCGGCAAGGCCTGGCACAAATGCTCGTGCGTTTGCGTGGCATTGACCAAGTCCAAGGCTTCGCTTTCTTCGATGAGCGGACAGACCCAATACACCTGACGGCCTTCGTCGACTTGTGAGCGAATCCGCGCGATCACATCGTCTCTGCGCTGAGCCGCAATCAATTTGGTGAGCACCGGCGTTCGCCCCGGTGGCAATTCATCGATCACCGACACATCGAGGTCTGCGTAATGGCTCATGGCCAATGTGCGTGGAATGGGGGTCGCACTCATCATCAGCAAATGCGGCTCCAGCCCGTCATCGTCCACGGGTTGAGCTTGATTTTTTTGACGCAAGCTCAAGCGTTGGGCAACGCCAAAGCGATGTTGTTCATCGATGATCGCCAAGCCCAATCGCTTGAACTGCACTTGCGACTGAATCACGGCGTGCGTTCCGACCACCAACCAAGCCCTGCCATCGGCGATGCGCTCAAGCATCTCGTTGCGAACGCGTTTGCCTTGCCCACCGGCCAGCCAAGCGACTTCGGCCCCCAAAGGCGAGAGCAACTCCTGCAACCAATTCGTCAGGTTGCGAAAGTGCTGCTCGGCCAAGAGTTCAGTTGGGGCCATGAGCGCGCATTGCCAACCTGCCGCCATGGCCTGGGCCGCTGCAAGCGCTGCCACCACGGTTTTGCCTGAACCCACATCGCCTTGCAACAGCCTGTGCATGGGACGCGGCTTGAGCAAGTCTTGGCGGATGTCCTCCAAAACCCTTTTTTGCGCTCCCGTCAACGCAAACGGCAAACGGCCCTGCAAGTCGTGCACCAACGAACCGGCTTGGGTAAGGCCGCCCTTTGTGCTCATGGGTGTCAGGCAAGGCGCACGCAAAACATCGCGCTGCATCCGGGCCTGATGTTGCGACACCTGTTGGGCCAGCAATTCCTCCGCTTTGAGCCGACGCCACGCCGGATGATCGCCCTGGGTTTCTCGGTCCAAGGTCTGGCCACTGGTGGGGTGGTGCAAGGTCTGCAAGGCCTTCAACAAAGACCAAGTCTGCGGCGGCTGGCACTTCTCGGGCAGCAATTCACCGAGTTCACCGCGTTCGATGGCTTGCTGCAATCCTGTTTTCACGGCCCGCCTGAGTGCGGTTTGCGAGAGCTCGGCTGTGCTGGGGTACACCGGAGTGAGCGAATCAGGCAATGCGCCACCCGCAGCCTGCACCCGTGGATGAATCAGCGCCTTGCCTCCAAAGCCACCTTGAATCTCACCCCGCAACCTGACTCGGCGACCCACGGCCAAGGCACCGATCATGCTGGGATAGAAATGAAAAAAACGCAGGGTGCAGCGCTCCTGTCCGTCGTCCACTACCGCCACCAGTTGTCGCCTGGGGCGCGGTTGCACTTGACACGACACCACCTCGGCCTCGAACTGAACCACCTCGCCGTCGCGGGCCTGCACCAGAGGGGTTAAGCGGGTTTCGTCTTCCCAACGCAAAGGAACATGCAAGGCCAAATCAACCGGACGAGTCAGGCCCAGGCGTTGTAAAGCCTTTTGAATGCGGGAGGCCGGTTGAGCCGTCACAGACTCCAGCGCAAAGAGCGCAGCACCAGGTCGACCACTTGCAACACCACCAGCAAGACCAGGGGCGACAAGTCGATGCCGCCCACTCTGGGCAGGATGCGTCGAATGGGTTCAAGTATGGGTTCGATCATGCGGTCAATCAGCAAGGCCATGGGACTGCTGGACTGAACCCAAGAAAGGATCACGGCCACGATGGCCAATCCAAACAAACCGGACACCACCAAGTGCAGCACCTCAAATCCCGTCCACAGCAACAATGTCGGCGACCACGGCGCCAACCCCAGCAAAGCCAAAACCAAGAGCTTGGCCAACATGAGGAGGTAGGCCGCCAGCAGTGAGGGCCCGTCGAAATGGCTGGCATTGGGCAAAGCCTTGCGCAACGGCAAGACCAGCCAGTCGGTGAGGCCCATGATCAAGGGGCCAAGTGGGTTGCCTGAATGTCGGCCCAATGGCACCCTCAACCAACCCAGGTAGGCCCGCAGCACGCACAGGCCAGCAAGAAGCCCAGAAATCACATCGAGCAAAAGTGAGGCGATTTGAATCAGCATGGACGAAAGCATACACAGTTGTCGGTACAGTGGCCGTGGGAGAATGCCTCGACACTTCACTTGGCACGGGTTTGTCCAGCCCTCAAGCTCATGAGCACTTTTCCCCATTCGACCCGCAGCACTTCCCCAGCGCCCCATGTGGAGCATCTGGGCCACACGCTCAGCGACTTCGATTTCGAATTGCCACCCGATCTCATCGCGCAGCACCCAGCGCCCCAGCGCAGCGCCTCGCGCATGCTCGATGGCCGCCACGGCCAAGCCATAGATCGGATCTTTCACGAACTGCCCAGCTTGCTGTTGCCGGGTGACTTGCTGGTGTTCAACGACACCCAAGTCGTCAAAGCCCGACTCTTTGGCCGCAAACCCACAGGCGGGCAGATGGAGTTGTTGATCGAGCGCGTGCTGCCCGACCGTGCCGGGGAGCGCCCGCACCAAGTGGTGGCGCACATGAAGGTGAGCAAAAAACCGCCGGCGGGCACGGTCTTGCTGCTTGATGGTGGCCATCAAGCCACTTTGCTGGGCCGTTGGCCCAATGAGCAAGGCGCCTTGTTTCACCTGGCCCTGAGCGATTCGCCTTTTGCCATCATGCAAGCACATGGCCACGTGCCATTGCCACCGTACATTGAGCACGCCGATGGGGCGGAAGACGAGTCGCGCTACCAAACGATTTTTGCGTCACAACCTGGTGCAGCCGCGGCCCCGACTGCGGCCTTGCATTTCGATCAAGCCGTGATGCAGGCATTGAAAACCCGCGGCGTTGAAACGGCCAATGTGACCTTGCACGTGGGCGCAGGCACCTTCCAGCCGGTCAAGACCGAGCGAATCAGTGAGCACCGCATGCACAGCGAGTGGTACCGCATTCCTGAATCCACACTGAACGCGGTGGCGGCTTGCCGTGCGCGCGGCGGGCGAGTGGTGGCGGTGGGCACGACCACGGTGCGCACCTTGGAGTCTTGGGCTCAAAGCGGCACGACCGAAGGCGACACGCAGATCTTCATCACCCCAGGTTTTGACTTCAAGGTGGTGGACCTGCTCATCACCAACTTTCACCTGCCCAAATCCACCTTGCTCATGCTGGTCTCGGCTTTCACGGGTCACGCCTGCATGACGGCGCTCTATCGTCACGCCATTGCCCAGCGCTACCGTTTTTTCAGCTACGGCGATTGCATGTTGCTCGCCAGCTCCAACAGGAACCCCTCCCATGCTCAAGTTTGAATGCCTGCGCACCGAAGGTCTTGCCCGCAGAGGTCGCCTCACCCTCAACCATGGCGTGGTTCAAACGCCCATTTTCATGCCCGTGGGCACGTATGGCACGGTCAAGGG
>JACCDO011148381.1_pt1 | contig 34813 bp, 27 predicted proteins | sample 7446101 | NCBI WGS metagenome assembly JACCDO01 (sample SAMN15323440, study PRJNA562643) | freshwater metagenome | isolation source: river surface water | place: USA:Blue River Watershed | collected 2017-08-16 | reverse complement strand
TTCATAACCCATCCAAGTGATATTCAGGCATTTCATTTTCAAATTTATCGAGATCATTTACGAGAAAAAAAACTCTCCTCCGCCACAATCAATCGAAGACTAGTTGCTATTCGCTCATTCATCAAATGGGCCATGGCCTCGAAGTTAATTGATCATAATCCTCTAGATGCCATAAAACTTCCTAAAGTTCAGACAGAAAACCCCACTTCTGCTTTTGATGATGATGAAGTCGTGAGAATGATTAATGCCCCTGATTTAAGTCATCATAAAGGAAGGACTCATCGCCTTATTATGGTGCTTCTTTTTAACTTAGGTCTTAGACGATCAGAGTTAGTTAATATCAAGCTAGAAGATATGTTTGAGGATAGAGGCCACTCTCTTTTAAAAATCAAAGGAAAAGGTGAAAAAATTCGCCTTATACCATTAAATGAAATGGTCAAATCTGAGATCCAATTATATTTAGATCAGTTAAAAAATCAGGGTATCGAATTACTTTCTTTGGATTGGCTTATTCAGACGGAAATCACCTCAAAAAATTCAAAACCCATGGATGGATCTACTATTTATCGAATCATCGGAAAATATGCTAAGTCATTAGGGATCAATAAATCAGTTTCACCGCATTCATGTCGAGCAACTGTCATCTCTCACCTACTTGATACTCAAAAATCTGCTCTGAGAGACGTTGCGACATTTGCAGGTCATTCCAATATTTCAACCACAGAAAGATATGATAAAAGAAGAAATAATCTCAACCAATCAGCGGCCTACAAGGTAGATTACGAAAGCTAAAAAGATGTTTACGCCGATTGCTTTTGTTCGGTAAAACTTAAAATATGATCTTTAACTAGTTTTTTTGAGTATGAGACAAAAGTTTCTATATTCTTAGTTTTCTCAACAGATGACTTAGACATGTCATCATAAGAGACATAGAGATATATTTTTCTATTTTTCAAAAACTCAAAACTTGATTGAGATGATATTTGATTCAGCTTTAGCTCTATGGCATCCTCTTTTTTAGAAGAATATAAAAGATTAAAAGTATGTAAACTTAGATGAGACTTAAGTTCTGATAAGTTTTTTCCAATTGATTCTTTAAGAGAATTTGTTTCAATCAAAATTCTAAAGTTTTCTGTTTGGGAAAGCTCTTCCATAAAAATTCCCCAATCAAGAGAGAGAAGAATACCACGAGAAGTTAATTGTTCAAGATTGACAAGTCTTGCTTGAGAGAAATTTTCTCCATATTCTGCTAGCACTTTTGCTTTTAGTCTAATTCGAAAATCTCTTCGCGGAAGTTTATCTTTAAGAAGATAAATCATGATGAAATCTTTGTATGTTATGTGACTAAAACATTCCGCAATCGCCATGGATTTGAAAGGCCCTGTTCCCGAGATAAAAGAGATCTCAACGGGAGAGAGAGGATCTATTTGATGAATAAGATGAGTTTTGTTGAGAATATAATTCTCGTATAAATCAAAGATGGTTAATTGATTAACTTTATTATTTGACTTGATCCAAATCGGAATGAGCTTCAATCTCTCAATTCCTATTTCTCTTTTTTTAAAATCTTCAGATAGTTCACCACCAGTTGCGATGTGGTCTTTCATCCAAAGGCAAGTTTCATGAAAATCTGCCCAGTGAAACGCCATATTTCCATTCTGACAAAGGTAGAACTCATCCCCCAAAGATTTTGGAGTATAGCTCTCTTTCGATAATGGACTTGTATTTAGTACAATTAAATGGCCAGTCGACATGCTGAAATTCCTCTTCCACACAATCATTCATCCTGAAGGATAGGTAGATTGTAATGCAATTTTTTTTTTCCCAAAAGTGAGTAAATTTAGCTCACAGATCTCACTAGAGAGACAAAAGACTGATTTTCTTTTCGGAAATGTGAGAAAGAAAAATAACTAAAAAGTGCGGCGATTAAAAAAGGAATTGAAAAACTTAAGCCTATCTCACTGAAATTTAATTGAATTGGAATTTTTCTTTCAATAAAAATATCTGGCATGATCTCATGGCCAAATTTATCCAAAATTTTAAGTCCGGCCATTCCTGACAAAGTGCCAATAAAACAAGTCAATCCTGACAAAATAAGGGTGAAACGAAAACAAAGAAAAATGAGTTTTTCTTGCGCCATACCAAGTATCCAAAAGCTCATCAAATCTCTGGAAATTTTTGAATAAAAAATTAAAAGCCCAGAAGTGATTGAAATCGCCACGAGAAAACTCATGCTGATAAAGAGAAAAAGCATCACCTTATTTTCTAAATTTAAAGACCAAACCAATGACTGATTCGTCTCTTCCCAAGTCATCCAACGAAGAGCATTTTGAGAACCAAGTTTTAAAATTTTTATTTTTATTTCTTCAGGAACATCAGCAAAAATTCTTATTTGATTAATTTTTCTTTCTCTTAAAAGATTTTGAACAAATTCAATTCTACTCCACAGTTCAAACTCATCTACTTCCATAAGTTCTGAGTAAAAATAATCTGAAAGTCCTTCATTTAAAAATCTTGGGACTTCACCCATTAATGAGTCAGAAACTCCTGGGGCAATAACTTGGATGTCATCAGTGTATTGGACTCTTAATTTTGAAGCAAGATCACTCCCTAAAATCAGTCCACTAAAATCTTTCTCTTTTAAAAAAACGGGAAGAGTATCTTCAAGATCTATCCCATGCAATCTAGCAGGAGCTACAAAGTTTTTTCTTTTAAGCATCACCTCTATCGTTAATTCTGATTGATAGGGAATTTTATTTTGGCGAAGAATGTTTTTGATAGAATTAACATCAACGAAGTTGATATCTGCAACTTCTATGACATGAAATCCATGAATCGATTTTGATCTTTTGATAAGTCCATTTTGAAGTCCACCCATGACTCCTTGAATGACGGTCAGAGAAAAAGAAGATAGAAACAAACCCACCACCGCTATAAAAAGTAAGCGTTGGCGGGTTTTTGAATGATAAATGTAATTAAAAAAATATTTAAAAAATGGCCATTCTCTCATAAAGCTCTATAAATCATAGAACTTCTTCTTATCATGAATCATAAGACTTAAGAAAGGAGCTATTTCATATCTTTTTGAACTAACTTCCTTCGAGAAATTTTTAAGTCTTTCAGCAATTTGCTCTAATCCCTCAGTATCGGCCCATTTTAACAACCCTCCCTTAAATGGAGGAAAACCAGTTCCATAGATCATTCCCACATCAACAGTGGAAGCTTTATCACAAATTTTATCTGCAAAAATATAAGCGGCTTCATTGACCATTGGAAGAAAAAGTCTCATTTGAAGAGTCATTTCATCAAACTGCTTTTTTGAAGAAGGCAAAAGCTTTTCTATATCGGGATTTAATCCCAAAGATTTTCCCTTCTCGTCATAAAGATAGAAGCCTTTTTGAGATTTTTTCCCTAAGGCCTTAAGCTCATAAAGTTTAGTTGATAATGAACTAGGTGTTGCACGCTCACCTAGGCCCTCATGCATAATGTGACCCACTTTCACACATACATCGAGGCCAATTTCATCCATGAGTCGACATGGCCCCATCGGCATTCCAAAATTAAGCGCAGCCTCATCTAACTTCTCAACAGAAACTCCCTCTTCAAGCAAGTAAGCTGCTTCATTCAAATAGGGAGCAAGAATTCTATTCACTAAAAAGCCAGGGCCATCTTTTACAACGATAGGAGTTTTCTTCACCTCTAAAACCCACTTGACCAAAGTTTGAATGACCTCTGGTCGAACTTTATCGTGAGTAATGATTTCAACTAGTGGCATCTTATTCACAGGATTAAAAAAATGAAGACCTGCAAAGCGACCTGGATCCTTTAAGGCCTTACTCATTTCTGTAATAGATAAAGAAGAAGTATTTGAAGTTAAGAGGCAGTGATCACTCACCTTCGTTTCTAATTCAGCAAAGACTTTTTTCTTTAAATCCATATTTTCAACAACTGCTTCAACAACCAAATCCGCACTTTTTATTTCATCAAATGAAAGTGTCGGAGTGATGGATCTCATTTTTCGATTAAAATCATCTTCACTCATTTTTTTCTTTTTTAAAGAAGAATAGAAATTAGAAGAGGCTTGTTTTAATCCAAGCTCAAGTGCTGCAGGAGAAATATCCTTCATAATTGGGGCCTGGTCAGCATTGGCAAAAAGCCAAGCGATTCCTCCCCCCATAACTCCAGCTCCAAGAACTCCTCCTCGCTTAATTGTTGGAAGGGAGTCTTTGTTTTCAACTTTCTTGGTATTATCAGTAAGAAAGAAAATATGCTGAAGATTTTTACTCTGACTACTTTGAGATAATTCAGCAAAGGCTTCAGCTTCTAAAGCTAAATAATCAGCTCTGGATTTTCCCACTCCTCTTTCTAAAACTTCTAGGATTTTTAAAGGGGATGGATAAAAACCTTTGGATGTTTGAAGAACTTTTTCTCGAGCTTTTTGAAAAATAATTTTTCGTGTAATAAAATTATCCATAGCTGCTGCTTGAAGTTCTTCTTTAACTGTTTTTTTCTTACCTGTTTTTCTCTTAAGAAGATAATCAGGAGCAAGTTCTTTCATTCTTTCGGTTGGAAGAATCGCATCAGCAAGACCCATCTTATAAGCATTTTTCCCCTTAATTTGTCTTCCAGTTAAAATCATATCCATTGCAGTTGGAAGACCAACTTTAAGAGGTAAACGATAAGTGCCACCAAATCCTGGTAAAACTCCAAGCATGACTTCAGGTAAACCAAGTGCTGTTTTGGAATTATCAGAAATAAAAATCTTTTTACAAGTTAGTGCAAGCTCTAAACCTCCTCCCAGACACACACCATCAACCAGGGCAGCGGTAGGGATTTTAAAATCCTCCAACATATTAAAGATTCCATGCGCCTGATCGAGCTCTTTTAGGGCCTCTGTCTCACTAGAGAGTGATTGAATAACAGAAACATCAACACCTGCGAGAAAGACTCCAGGTTTATGAGAAAAGAAAAGAATGCCTTTTATTTCTCTCTTTTTTTCCATTTCACTGGCCTCAAGAATAGCGGATTTAAGCTCCATTAAAGTTTCTCGAGTGAGTGTTGTCATGGATTTTTTCTCGTTCAAACCCATTCCAATCCAAAGCAGTTCATCTTTAATTTCAAAAGATATTTTTTGATAATTCATAAAACTTTCCTTTAACGTTTAAGATTCTCAATTACAACTGCACCACCCTGACCTCCGCCAATACATAAAGTGGCAAGACCATAGCGAAGTTTTCTTCTTCTTAATTCATGCGCTAGAGTGACAACTAATCTTGAACCAGTTGATCCAACAGGATGCCCAAGAGCAATTCCTCCTCCATTGACATTTAATTTTTCAAAAGGAATTTCTCCAATAGTTTCTTCGATTCCCCATCTTGATGATAAAGATTTATCCTTCATCACTTTTAAACATCCAAGCACCTGAGCAGCAAAAGCTTCATTCAATTCAACGAGATCCATTTGATCCATCTTAAGATTCGTTCTTTTTAAAACTCCATGGGAAGCCAGCACAGGTCCAAGTCCCATTCTTTCTGGTTCAAGTCCATGGAAATGAAAATCAACCATTCTAGCGATTGGATCTAAGTTATATTTTTTTACCGCTTCTTCTGAAGCAAGAAGCCAAATTGATCCACCATCAGTAATCGGACAAGCATTCCCAACAGTCACAGTACCAGTTTCTTTTTCAAAATATGGTTTAAGTTTTGCTAAACTCTCCATTGTTGAATTTGATCTTGGTCCAATATCTTCAGCAATCATGCGATCAAGTTTTGCTCCAGCGGTAATAGGAAGTATCTCTTCTCGGAATCGATCTTCTTTTGTCGCGGCCACAGCTTTTGCGTGAGATTGATTGGCAAACTCATCTTGCTCAATTCTTGAAATCCCAAGTTCTCTTGCTAAAGTTTCTGCTGTTTGCCCCATGTTTCTTCCACAAAATGGATCCGTCAGTCCCTGCTCGATGGCAATGACAGGAGAGAGGTAATGAGGCCTAAAACTAGAGAGAACTTTTAATTTTGCGGGTGCAGATTTCGCTTTCATGAGTTCAATAAAAAAATCAGTCATCTCTTTATTGTAAAGTAGTGGCATCTGGCTCATATTTTCAACACCACCAGCGAAAATCAAGTCACTTCTTCCGAGTGCTATTTTAACATAGGCCTGAGAAAGTGCTTCCATTCCCGAGGCGCAATTTCGATGAACTGTATATCCAGAAGTTTTTTTGTGAAGACCTGCCTCTAGCGCCATGACTCTCCCCACATTTGGGTACTTCGCAGGTGTTCCAGTGTTACCAACAATAACTTCATCTATTTGATCAGATGGGAGCGCGTACTTATCAATCAAATGACGAATAAGATAATGACCAAGATAAGGGGCCGCAATTTCTTTTAATTCTGCTCCGGACTTAACTTGTGGAGTTCGCTTCCCATCAACGAGATAAACTGGCTTCATATCAATCTTCCTTGTTTAAAATGACATACTAGAAACTAAATGAGTCCCATTAATTGTAGATCAGTCTGCAAAAGAATTGTAAGACAAAAGAAAAACAGTCAGGAATAAAAAAAGGGGACTTGAAGTCCCCTTTTTGACGAAATTTTTTTAATCTTTAGAAAGTTACAAGTAATCCAGCAAAAATTGAGAGTGCATGAGCACTGATGATTTCATCTCCAAGATCACTTAATCTTCTTTGATCTGGTGAGCTATATGGATTTTTTGAGTTTTGAGATGAAAAACTCTGACCAAGTCCAGTTGAATATGATCCTTCAAGATTTATTCCCACATTTTTTGTGATCATAATCTCTGATCCCACTGCGGCAGATCCATTAATGTAGCTTGCTCTGAACTCCTCACTCCCGAAGTTTCCATAAAATCTTGAACTGTAAGGATTATTTTGTGAGTATTTCAAAGTTGCTCTGTTATAGCCTAGGCCTGCTCCAAGATAAGGTCGGAATCTTTCACCATTTGTGATAAAGAATTTTCCGTAGAGATCAACTCCCATGGTATTAAATTGAATTTCTCGTCCTCTCGATCCATAAAAACCGTAATAAGTTGGAGTCATGTAATTTAGACTGTTAGCAAAGTCATTTGTTTTTAGGGCAGAATAATTAAGTCCTACACCCATGCTTATTCTGTTGTTGATATTGGATTCAATTCTAAGTCCTGCTGCAACCTCTGCTTCAAGATTTTCAACCTTACCGTTATAGTTTGTTCCTCCGGCGAAAGGGAGAAGCTTAATCACTTCAAAAGCTCCAGATCGAGGCTCTGAGGGTGCTTCAGTAACTGATTCAGTTACTGCAGGTAGCTCGGCCGTCGCTGACTGCTGAGTTGAAACCTCATCAGCATCAGCAAACTGAGAACACTCTTCAGCAGAAGCTCCATCCATTAAACACTTAAGTTTTGCCTCTGCTTTTTTAATTTTCTCCATCGCCTTGTTTTCAGCTCTTTTCGCTTCAACTTGAGCATGGATTTTTTCTTCTGCGTTTTCACCAATTTTTTCTGCTTCATTGGTCACTTTGTTAAGGACTTTTGTTTTTTCCTTATAAAGAGTGTTTTCCGTTTGATATTTTTTTACAGTTCCTTTCAAGGATTCTAGTTCAGAATCTGATACGGCCCTCTCTTCATAAAGAGTTCCATCAACATTGATTGGATTATCTGAATTCAGAACTTGATTTTCGGTTTGCGCATAAACACTGCTAAAGCTCAGGCCTAGTAGTATCACTGCAAGGGACTTCGATTTCATACACTCCTCCTCAAAGGAATAACATTTGCTGGGAGCATACCCTAAATTTGAATCAAGTAATCAGCGACGAGTAATTTATTCAAGGCCGTCAAAAGTTTAGACACTTGAATTCAAGAAAATCGATACGTTAAAAACGCAAAATACTAAAGGTTCTGTACTTAGGGTCACTCTCGAAAAGAGTTGTAAGATCATTGATATGTTTTGTAATCAGACTATTAGGATTTGAGACAAGAAATTCTTCCATTTTTTTCTTAAATGAAAATCCAATAGAGGCAGCGACTAGCAATAAAAGCATATACTCCATCGATGTCTGCCCAATTTCATTCTTAAAAAAGCGTTTCATTTTTAAATTATAAGAAACTATTAGGCCTCAATTCCATAGCAAAGAGCAAGTAGACCTAAGCTTTTGAATTTAAAAGGTCCCCAGTAATGAAAACCGGCAATTTTTTTCTCATTTTGAATGATTTCAATCGGAATTTCTGAAATGAAAAAAGGAGATTTTTTAAGTCCCTTATTAAGTGAGCGCAAATCAATAGAGACACTCATGGTATCAGAGACCTGGGATTGCCCATCTAAATTGAAAAGAACTTTAGAATCAGATAAAAAACTTTTTTGTAATTCAGATAAATAAAATTCCGGTTTAGAAGCAGGCATTTCGAGATATGGCATTTCATAACTCACAAATTTTTTATCAAAAAGTGCTACTCTATAAGGTTTCTCAGTACCAATCAGACCTTCATCGGCCAAAAAAGTAATGTGATGAGGAGGATAAGGTGAAGAATCTGATGTTAGGGATATAAGTCTCGTTTTTCGATAAAAAGGAAAGTCGCTTTTTAAATCAAATGGAACATCGTCTGGTAAATGAGAAAAGAAGAGAACATTTGTACCAGAAATAACTCCTTCAAAACTTGCCAAAAGCAAATTTTGAAATTTATTTTGCTGAAGTTGCCAATATTGGATCGAACTTTCTTTAAAATCTCCTCCTTTAATAAGAAATCTTCGCTTTAATTGATTCATTATAAAAAAATCTTCAAGTCGATAGATAGGAGATAATAATCTTAAAAAGTAAAAAGGAATTTCTTCTGGTTCGAGTTCAATTTTAATTTTATCTTCATAAGAAATACCTAAAAAATGTAAAAGTTGAGAATATTTAAGGTTTTTTGATTCTGAAAACCTTTGGTTAATCAGTAGTGAAAATTGATCAAAAATATTTTTTAACCATCCAGGACCTTGAATTTGAAATTCATTTTTTTTTGTTTTGGTTTTGACTCTAAAATCATAACAATATGATTCGAATCTTTTAATTTCTGAAAATATTAATTGATCAAATTCTTCCTCATTAGATTGAAAAACAAGATCCAAATCATTTTTTGAAATCAACTCGGGATATTTTCTTAAAAGCTCTTTTAAATTTTCAAATGGCAAACGACCTAGAGTAAGTTGTGTTTGTTCTGTCACAAAATTCTGTTTTCCTTGAAGAAGAAACTGTCTTATATCGATAAGCTCAGGAATATCATAATTTTTTCCAATCCTCATAAAACCCAAAACTTCAATTTCTGAAAAAAAAGATGCCGGATAACTTTCAGACAAAAATCTCTTGTCATGAATAAGAAGAACAGATTTTTTGTTAAAACGAGAAACAATTCCTCTTAATAGAGACATTAGATTCATTCCGACTAAAATTTCATCATATCGATTTTTTAACATATAAAGATTTCTCTCTTAAATTGTTCGTACTTTTCCAAATCTTTTGAAGATAAGTCTGAGCTAGATAAACTTTCTGCTGGCATAAACCAATGAATAAAATCCTCAGATGAAGTCAACTCTGTAATTTTACTATCATTATGGGCCAAATCAAATTCTGTTGATTTTTGATGAAGTTTTCCACAAGAAATTTTAGTGCATTTTGAAACATAAGGCTCAAGAATTGAATGAACTCCAATCTCAAATCCTCCACCAACATAAGAAAAATAAAAATCTGAATAAAGTTCGCACAGAATACCTTTTCTATTCAAAATAACTGTATTGCAGATGTTATCATCAGATAGATCTGATATTAAGCACGTATCTCTTTTCGTTTCTGTGAAAAAAGTTTGAAACTTATCTACAAATTCATCATCAATCTTATGTGGAACGACAAGCACAAAAACATCAGAAGGGATGTCAGTAAAAAGGAAAAGATCACTTGGCCAGGCATTGCCTATAATCAATCTTTTTTGATAAGGATATGAATCCCAAATTTTTTTCAATTGGAAATATTCAGGAAAGTTTTCTTGAAACTTTTTCTCCCTCATCACTAGCCTTCTATGTATTTGCTCTACTCTAAAATCAAATGATTGCCCCTTTAAACTCATACTTTCTCCGAATTTTAGATCGGTTGGAGAAGCAAAGAAAATTAAATCACTAAGTTTTAAAAAATTCATTTTCAACCAAGATATTTTTTTTGATCTTAATCTTTCTTTTTTAAAGGTTGCTGATAAAAAAATTAATTTTCTATCTCTCTTTGTCTTCCAAGTCAGAAAATCGAGAAAGAGATCATACCTTACCATAATCAATTTTCTTGAAGTGACCCATTTTAAAAAAGATCTATTCTGGCCGAGGGGAGATAATGTCAATAATGGAAAACGAAGGTAGCGAATTTGGTTAGGATAACTCTGAGCAAGCTTTAAAATTGCTTTCTCAACACTGGGGGAAAAAAAAACAAGTTCAATTTTTTTTTCTTCCTTCAAAGCATCTTCAACCAATGAAGCAACTTGCTGAAACTCACCTTCACTCGAAAATTCAAAACAAAGATCAGCAATAACATTAATGCGAGAAAACGATTGGGATAATTCATCATCGATATTTTTCAATTCAAATTTTTTCCTTTCTTGAAACTCTGGAATCCAAAACACAAAAAAAGATAAAAATTTTAAAATGGGATAGTAAATATACCAAAAAAATAATTTCATGACATCTCCAACATTGAACTTACTTGAGACATCACCTCTTCAGGAGAAATGACCTGCATACAAAAATGCTCAGAACGAAAACAGTCTTTTTTCCCCGTAGTTGAACAGGGACTACACCAAAGATTTTTATAAATATATCGAGATTTTTCCCCATGGGGAAGAAAACCAAATCTTGGATCAGTTGATCCAAAAAGAGTGAGCACAGGTACCCCATAGGCTTCTGCAATGTGGTTCATACCTGAATCATTCCCAATGCAAATCTTAGCAGAATTTAAATAATTCATAGATTCTTTAAGGCTCGTTTTACCTTGAAGATTAAAAAGTCTTTGATTTTTAATTCCATCAAACTTTTGACAAAAATGATCCATCGGACCTGCAAGCACCACGACATCGTAAGAAGTTTTTTCAAGAATCATTTCAGTTAGTTTCATATAATTTTCAATGGGCCATCTTTTTGATTCAAAGGAAGCAGAAGGCGAAATGACAAGATAAGGTCTTGGATGATTTACATTTTGCGGTTTTGGAAGCGACGTTAATTCACCATTTGGCCCTTTTCTAAACTCTTTTGTTTTCCATACACCAAGAGTTGAATCAAAAAATGATTCAAAATCTTTGATGACTCTAATGACTTGGGGGTCAAGGGAGAATAATTTTTTTAAAAAAGGGAATTTTATTTTTGTGAGAATGAACCTTTCAATTCTTCTTTTATCTACCGTTAAATTAGGTATTTTCCAAAGAGAATATTTTAATCTTAGTGACCTTAAGGTTCCATGAAGATCAAGAATTAAGTCGATGGGATTTGTATGATGAAGAGACTTAATTTCATTCATTAAATCTTTCCAGGCCCCTTTTCGTCTTCGATCAAATCCTATGACTTGATTAATTTCATCATGTCCTTCAATTAAAGATTTGAACTCATTGGAGGTTAAAAAAGTTATCTTAAGTTCTTTTCCTAAAAAAGCCCTCAAAAAATTAACCACTGCTGTTTGTAAAACAACATCACCCATGCTGGAGAATCTAACCAATAATATATGCATGGTTAGATTATAGAATACCCAAACTCGATTGTGAAAGTAGGATTATTGATTTAAAAGCCTAGCTGCATCCTTGGCAAAATAAGTCAAAATAATATCTGCGCCGGCCCGTCTAAATGCAGTCAATGATTCAAGGACTGCACGATCATGATCAATCCACCCTTTTTCTGAAGCGGCCTTAATCATAGCGTATTCTCCACTAACATTATAGGCAGCAACAGGAAGATGAGTGCTCTGCTTTAATCTCCAAATAATATCTAAGTAGGCAAGCCCTGGTTTAACCATCAAAATATCAGCGCCCTCCACTTCATCTAATTTCGCCTCCCTCAAAGCTTCTTCACTGTTAGAGGGATCCATTTGATAAGTTTTTTTATCCCCTTTTTTGGGAGCAGAGTCCAAGGCATCTCTAAAGGGGCCATAAAAGGCCGATGCATACTTAGCGGTGTAACTCATAATAAGAGTATTCGTGAATCCCTCTTGTTCTAAAGTCTTTCTTATGAATCCGACTCTTCCATCCATCATGTCGGAGGGGCCTAGGATATCGACACCTGCTTTTGCCTCACAAATTGCTTGAAGAGCAAGAACTTCTAGGGTTTGATCGTTTAATATTTCACCTGAAGAGGGATCAACTAACCCATCATGTCCGGTTGAAGAATAGGGATCTAAGGCAATGTCTCCCATCACAAGAATTTCTGGGAAAGCTTCTTTTATCGCTCGGATCGCTCGAGCATTGAGTCCATCAATGTTAAAAGCTTCAGTGGCCCTTTCATTTTTTAATTTATCTTCAATAGCAGGAAAAATAGCGACACACTTAACACCTAAATTCTTTAGTTCTGCAATTTCAGTCAAAAGATGATCTATTGAGAGCCTGAACTGACCAGGCATGGATTTGATTGGAATTTTTTGATCCTTTCCATCAATCACAAACAAGGGAGCTATAAGATGAGCAGGAAGAACGAAATTCTCTCTCACCATTGATCTAATCACTTCATTTTGTCTATTTCTTCTTGGGCGATTTAGTATCATCATAAGCTTTTCTCCATGGATTTATAAACCAGTGCATACATTTGAATTTGCTTCATCATCGAAGCAAGGCCATTTGATCGATTCATGGACAGGTGTTCTGTGATTCCTATCTCTTTGAGAAACTCTGGTTTTAAACCCAAGATTTCCTCAGGAGTTGATCCACTATAGACTTCAACCAAAAGTCCAACAATTCCCTTCACCAGAACAGCATCAGAGTCCCCATAGAAACTCACTTTTCCGTCCTTAAATTCTGAATATAACCACACTTGAGATTGGCATCCTTTAACTTTAAATTTATCAATCCTTTTATCCTCTGGATAAGCTGCACTTGTTCTCCCGATTTGAATTAGCTCAAGATACCTATCTTCCCAGTCTGAAAACTTTAAAAAACGCTCTTTAACCTGACCGACCCTGTCAAAAATTGTCATGATTTTACCCTCTAAAAATGAGCCCCAGTATGCTCTGACTGGCCTATTTAGTCAAAATTGCGCCTAGCTAAATTCAAAACTATAAATTTTTTACTCGTCCCTCCGAAAAAGTAAATATGAATGATTTAAAATTAAAACCCCTCAGCAAAGAAGAAATCGATCAAAATGAGATTCCTCCCCATGATTTATGGATCGTAAAAATCGAGGATAAAATCTCAGGGCCTTTTGAAGGAATGATTCTCAAGCAATATGCTGAAAAAGAACAAGAACTATTCGAATTTGCAGAGGCCACTAGACTCAATACTCAAGACTGGCAGCCATTTTTTTCTCATGCCTTATTTCAAAGAAGGACTCCTCAAATTATAAAAACCCCTACTCCTAAATTAAATGGTCCCTACTGGATCATTAATCAGGGTTTAAAGAGCGGGCCAATCGAAAAAAAAGAACTTATTAAAAGGCTTGAACTCGGGAGTATGACTGTTACTGATCTTATTTCAATTGATGAAGGTCACAGCTGGATGAAAATCTACGAGCTACCAGAGTTAGATCGAAGATCCTTTACTTCACAAGATCTTCCACGATCTCCAAGTGAAAATCAATTTCAAGAGGCGAGAATTAATATCCTTGAAAAGCTAGAGCAACTTAAGCAATTTTTAAAAACAAGTGAAGAAGTTGCTGGATTAACCTATGAGTCTCAACCAAATGGAGCCCAATTAATTCAGGATGTTCCAACTAAGCGCCAAGTAGATGACGTATTGGGGCCTGAGCTTAAGCTCAAATTAGCTGGGGCCTTTGTCTTCATTTTATTTCTTCTTGCTGGAGTTCCTTATTTTTTAAGTCTTCCAAAAACTCCCCCTGCTGCAGAAAGTGTTACCTTAGAGGAAAACATACAGAACAACGAGTTTTCCGGGAAACAAGAAGAAATAATGCCAAAGAAAGCATTTAATACGAGAAGAAAACCAGCGAGTGTTCCAAAATTTAAAAGAGAAGACTCTGAAACTGCACCCGTCGTCCACACTCCTTTGTATCGAGAAGATCTCGAAGTTCATCAAGAAGAACCAGTTCACGATGAAGTCGATCAACATCATCAAGAGGTTTCAGAAAACGAACCTGCTGAAGAAACAAATCAAGAGGATCGAACTCCTGCATCTAACGAGTCTAGTCTTGTTCCAAAAAACCGTAAGGGCGATCAACTCGATGCAGAAATCAGTGTTGATGAAATGGCCGCAGGATCAGATGCTCAGCCAGTGGTAGAAGAAGCCTCTGATTTTTAAATTATTTCCTCCTACTTCTATACAAGACCCTCTATCTTCGTTATATTTTTTTAATGAATCTTGACCTTTTCAAACCTCCGGCCATTCCCAGTTCTTTGTTTATCTCTCTAGAAGGAATTGAGGGGTCCGGAAAAACAACTCAAATTAATATAATCAAAGATTTTTTTGAATCAAAAAAATATCGCTGCCTTGTTTTAAGAGAGCCAGGCGGTACAAAATTTGGAGAACAGCTTAGAGAGGCCATTCTTAATAGCCAAACTTCTATTAGCCCCTTAGCGGAGTGTCATCTTTTCCTCGCATCCAGGGCACAGCTTCTTTTTGAAAAAATTCTTCCTTTCTTGGCCGAAGCTCCTCATTCTGTAGTTATTTTAGATCGCTATATGGATAGCACACTCGCCTATCAAGGAAAAGCTCGACATTTAGGTCTTGAAACTATCATCGATTTGCATCAACACCACCCTTTATGCATCGTTCCTCATCGTACTTATTTTCTAGATATCGACCTCAATACATCGATTAAAAGACAAGAGGCCCGAGGTCAGAAAAAAGATTATTTTGAATCAGAAAAATTAGAGTTTCATCAAAAACTAATTGATGGCTATAGAGAAGTTGCAAGACTTTTCTCTCAACGAATTTTAACTATCGATGCGACTCAAAAGCAAGAGGACGTCTCTCAATTAATTCTCAAGGATTTGGAAAAACTCATCTCATGAATGTGAAGGAAATTTTTCTAAAAAAAGCGAAATTAAATGAATTGTCTCCATTCTACATTTTAGAACCTGCTCTGATAACGGTCGATTCTCAAAATGATCTGTTTTTATTTATCTCAGATTTTTTATCGTCTTATTTTAAAAGTTTTAATCCAAAAACAGATTATTCAAAAAATATTTTTGATTGCCCAGATGTCTATGTTTTCGGAGAAAATAATGGGACGAACGCTCAAATAAAAAATTCTGATTATCTCGTCTCAGATTTTCAAAAAATGAATGAATTTCTTCAGTACAAGTCTTTAATCACTTCAAAAAAATTCATCATTATTCCAGATGCTCAAAAACTTAATCTTCTTTTATCTAACAAACTGCTCAAAACCCTTGAGGAGCCTCCTTTAAGTACTTCGATTTTTCTTTTAAATCCATTTAAACAAAAATTACTAGATACTCTTCATTCAAGAGCAATCCATTTCAGGATTCCAAGTTCTATAAAAAAAGTTGATCATCTTGAATGGAAGGAATTTCTTGATTTCGTCAAAAATCATCCACTACATGAATTTATTGAAAAAAATATAAAAAATGAAAAAAATATTCTTTATTGGACAGAGCATTTAATTCAATGGGAATCAGCTCAATATGATCACCCGGAATCAAAAAACGAACTGATAAACTGGTTAAAAAACCTAGAAGAAATGACTCAATTTAATCAACCGGCCGCAACAAAATGGTCGCTCTTTTATAACCATTTGTCCCAACATGTTTTACCTCGTCTAAGAGATTGACATCGTCTTCAAATCCTTGAAAGATAGGGTGATGACTACACTTGATAATATCGAGGATGAAAAATCTCCTTCGATCACAAATATTATACCGGACACCGATTCGGCTGAAATTGAAAATGATCCGAGTTCAGAAGATAAAGACAAAGAATCAAGATTCAAAGACGGTCAGATTTTAAGATTTGTTAGGGTTAGATTCCCCGGTAATGCGAAATCATTTTCTTTCTTAATTGGTAAGAGAACAATCGAATATGGTCAAAAAGTTGTGGCCATGTCTGACCGAGGAATGGCCGTAGGATATGTGAATTCCTTCCCCTACGATGCCCCTTTTAATTCAAGTATGCTTCCTATTAGAAGTATCGCCAAAATTGCCACTGATGAAGATATTGAAAAAGATAAAGAAGCTTATCGCCAACAAAAAGAAGCTGAAATCATTTGTAATGATCTTATAGAAATTCACAAACTAGATATGCAGCTAACCCATGTTGAGTTTACCTCATTTGGAAAAAAAGCTGTTTTTTACTTTATTGCACCTGCAAGAGTTGATTTTAGAGACCTCGTTAAAGATCTCGTTGGAAAACTCAAAACAAGAATTGAATTAAGGCAGATCTCTGTTCGTGATCGATCAGCTTCAATTGGTGGTATCGGTCCATGCGGAAGGGAACTTTGCTGTTCCTCGTTTCTTACGAAATACGGAAATGCTGGTATCAAAATGGCGAAGAACCAAGATCTTACCCTTAATTTTTCAAAACTCAACGGCGTCTGCGGACAATTAAAATGCTGCCTTCAATATGAAGAAGATGTTTACAAAGAAAAGAGAAATCATCTTCCCAAAGAAAATGATATTATTTCGACAAAAAACGGCGATATTGGAAAAGTTTTGAGACTTCACATTTTAAGTGAACAATTTGAAATTCTAACAAACAAAGGTGTAAAAAAACGATTCGTTGTAGAAATGTTTAAAGACACACTAGATAAAGAGACACATTTCCCCAAAGAATTCGATTCTATTTCAGATGAAACCCATAAAGTTATTGGCCTTGATGAACACGAAACATCAAAGGTAAAAAAGTTTGAAGAAGAAATGAAAGGAATCAAATCCAAAAGTAAATCATTTGCTGAAAAAACTTTTGAGAATTTATTTGGTGAAAAAACATTAAACTACTCTCTTCCAGAGGTCATAGAACCTAATTCAAATACTCCAAAGATAATTACACCTGATGAGGAAGAGGAAATTAACTATACTCCCTCTGATGATGAGCTCCTTTTGGATGATGACGAGGAACTTTTTATTGATGATGAACCAATTAAAACAATAACTCCAAGCCAATCTGAACCTTCCCGAGTGGCCAATGAGATGTCAACAAAGGGATCATCAAGACATCCGCAAAGGAATCATTCACAAAGAAGCGACAGGCCCCAAGATCAAAGAAGATCTCATCACCCTCGAAGAGATAATGATCAACGACCAAGGCACCAGGACAAAAATAAGAAATTTAATCCTGCTCAAAGACCGATTGATCGCAACAAACCCAATAGATAATGATAAAAATTGTTCACACATCTGATTGGCATCTGGGGAAGAAGCTATTTAGATTAGATCGTTCTGAAGAGCATACTTTATTTCTCAACTGGTTGCTTCAACTCATCAAGAAAGAACAAATCGATTTGCTACTTATAGCGGGGGATATTTTTGATACCCCTAACCCTCCGCATACTGCACTCGAAATGTATTTCCGATTTCTCCATCAAATTTCAATCGAAACGAATTGCGAAGTTCAAATTATTTCGGGGAATCATGATTCAGGAGCACTGATTGAAGCGCCCAAAACATTACTTCAATTTCATCGCGTTCATGTAACGGGAAAACTTTCACAAAAAACTGAGGATCACTGGAGAACTTTTAAAAAAGGTCAACTTGAAGTCGAGATTTGTGCAATTCCTTTTTTCAGAAGTTATGAGCTAATTGGAAATGATGACAATCTTCTTACGAGTCTAAAAAAATACTTCTACTCAGATTCTATGAATCATAAAATACTACTTCTGCACCACCTTGCCGGCAAATTTGAAACAACAGGGTCTGAACATCTTATCTCTCTGAGTGGTATTGAGAGTATTCCTCCTGAAATATTAGATCACTTTTCTTATGTGGCCCTAGGTCATATCCATAAACACCAAAAAATTGCTTCTAATGCCTTTTACTCAGGATCTCCCATTCCAATGAGATTTTCTGAAAAAAGTCAAAAAATGATCAACTTGATAACAATTGACGATAAAAATATTGAAATAAGCTCAACTCCAATTCCAATTTTCAGAGAACTTTTTAAACTAAATCTTCAAGAGGCAAACTGGAAAGAGGAAATAAACAACATAAAATCAAAGTTAGAATTGAAGGCCATTGCGGAAGTTGAAATCACATTATCGTCTCCTCAGACAGGATTAGCAGATGAGATACGAAGCATCTTAGATAGCAAAAACATTGAACTTCTGAGTTTTTCAACTCATCTTCCTCAAGATGAAGCGAGTGAAGAAATATCTAACCCAGTTTATCAATTAGGGCCAATTGATCTTTTTAAGGAATTTTATAAGAACAAATATCCACAAGGCACAGGTCCAGAGGAAGAAATTATAAACGATTTCAAAAATATTCTAGAAAAATCAAAAGATGAAAATTTTAAAACTTAAGATTAAAAACATTGCGTCTCTCGCCCATGAACATCAAATTGATTTTGAAAACATTCAAAACATTAGCTCAATCTTCGCCATTACTGGAGAAACGGGTGCAGGGAAATCCACGATTTTAAACTGTATTTCTCTTTCTTTATTTGGAGAGGTTTATAAAAAAAATACCAATCAAATAGACCTTATTACTCTTGGTGAAAAAGATGCTGAAATACAGTTAATTTTCAAAGTAAAACATCAAATTTATTTGGCAGATTGGAAAGCGAGAATTAGGAAAAATGATGGAGAACTACTCAAGCAACCTATTATTCAAAGAACAATCTATCAAATAGCAACAAGTGAGTGGAATAGTTCAAAAATAAGTGTCATCAATTCGGCCCAAGATATTATTCACATGTCTTATGAGCAGTTTTGTAAATGTATTATTCTAAACCAAGGGGAATTTGCAAGATTTCTCCATAGCACATTTACGGAAAGAAAAGAAATACTTGAAAAACTTTATCCCGGTGAGTATCTGGACCGAATTACCGAAACCCTAAAAAATGAAATTGAAAAATTAGAAACGATTAATTCAAATATAAATTCGAAAATTACAGAGCTTAATCTTTCAAACATCAATTTAGATGAAATCAATCGAGAGATTGATCATTGGGAGAAAAAAGATACGTCATTTTCTGCCGTCGACAGCAAATTCAATTTAATTTTAAATGAACTTAAATCTTTTAATAATTATTCCGAAAAAAAAATTGAATACCAAAAAAAACTAGATAAAACCCGACAAGATCAAGCAATAGAAACAGAAATTTATAATCAACAAAAACAAAAGCTTCAGGAATCAGAATTAAATCTGAACCAAAAAAAAGAAAATTATCGTTTAAAACTTTTACCTTTGCAAAATGCTCTCAAAATTGAAGAGGCGATAAAAATTAAAAATGAGGAATTGACCATTCTTGAAAAAGAAAATTCATCAAAAAAAATCATTCAAAAAAATCTTACAGAAGAAATCAATCAACTAAGTAACACAAAAGATACTCTTAGTGAGGAAAGTAAAAAAGATCTTCATCAATTTAAATTAGACATCAATAAACTTAAATCATGCTCAGCTTTTATTAACGACTATCTTTCTGTAGCTCAATCAATTCATCACTCAGAAGAAATCAAGAAACAAAACAAAGGAAGAGAAAATCAAATAAAAATCGATCTTGAAAATTTAGTAAAAAATATAGAACAGATCCAAAGAGAGCTTTTAACCATCCCTGAAAATGTGTATCAACAAATTATTATTTTAGAAAATAAAAAGAAAATAGCTTTAGAAGAAAACCAAAAGATTAAAAGAGCACAAGAATTACATGCTCAAATGTTAAAAGAGAAACAACTTCTCACTGATGAAGCCACTCAAAAGAAACAGATTCTTGACCATCTTAAAATGAAAATGAAAATCATTCATTCCGACATGGAAATAATCCAAAAAGAGATAAAGCTTCATTCGCTTGAAGCCTCTATTCAAATTTGTCTTGATTATGCAAAAGAAAACCAATTATCCAAATGCCCTGTTTGCTCATCAGCAATGAATTCAGAGTGGGAACTATTAGAAAAAAAATCACAAAAATCTGATCTGAATAATTCTCAAAAAAGATTATCAGAACTAAGTATTGAGTTCTCAAATTACGAAAAAGAAATTTATCTTTTAACCAACCAAAATCAACTTCGTGATCAGAAATTAGAATCAATTTCTTTAGAAATCCAAAATACTTTGCCATCGGTGACAAAAGAATTGATTAAAATTGATCAGATTGAGGAGGAATTAAGTTCTTTAACAAAAAGAATCTGGGACAAGGAACAATTAAATAAAGAGTTAAAATCCATAAAAGATAAACATTTCAAAGAAAATGAACAGCTTCAACTTATTACTAATAACTTAAACAAAATAGAAAAAGAACTTATTGATCAGAATAATAAAGTTCATCAACTATCAATGCAATCGAATCAGTTTCTTGGTAAAGAAATTGATCTCCATTTCTGTTCTATTTTAAGAAATGATTTCAACATTCTGCTTTCTTTTGAAAAAAAAGAGTTTGAAATAGAAAAAATCATTAAAGAGATTCAAAATAAAAAAGGCCAACAAGTTCAACTCAACGAATCTATTTCATTAAATTCAAACAAAATAACGACCTTAAATACTGAGCTAGAGAGAGTTCTAAAAGATTTATCAATTATTACCGAAGGAAGACCAGCAAGTTTATTAATTGATGAATTAACAAAAGAAGTAGATATTGCTCAAAAGAACTATCTGCACCAAAAGGATGAACTCAACAATACTCAAAATAACCTTAAAGAGTTAAGTGCAAGATCCCAATCTATTACTGAACAAATAAAAGATTATGAAACCTCTTGTTTAAACTCTAAAAACATTCTTATTTTAACGTCAAAAGATTTAACTGCTCAACTTCAAGATTCTGAATTTTTCATTTTTCAAAAAATGTCTCAAATGTCACTGTCTGAGGATTATGGACATGAATTAATGAAACATCTTGTTGAGCAAACTAATATTGCTTTTTCAACTTTCAAACACATCTTTGAAGATATCAAAAAGAATCTCATCTCGTTTCAACACATAAAAGAAGATTACCTTAATAAGAAAAATCGCCTGATAGAACTTGATCTTGAAAAAGCAGAAATATCAAAATCACTGAATCGATTACTGAAACTCTCCCAGGTTCTTGGAAAAGATGAACTTAGATCATTTGTCCTATCGATGGTAGAAAAAAACCTCGTTTCTCAAACAAATTTTGAACTCACTCTACTTTGTCAGGGTCGATATCAGATTATGCAACAATTCAAATCAGGGAAGCTATCACCTGACTTTTACATCATCGATAAATTCAAAAATGGCGAACGACGAAAAGTTTCAACACTCTCTGGCGGAGAAACATTCATGGTCTCAATTGCCATGGCCCTTGCTTTAGCAGAATTGACAAGAGGTCAAACCGAGATAAGCACTTTATTTATTGATGAAGGTTTTGGAACTCTTGATGAAGATTCATTAAATGATGTTGTCGAAATGCTTAATCAAATTCAGTCTCGAGGACTTTTGATTGGAATCATTTCGCATGTAAAAAGCCTAACTGACTCAATGCCTGTTAACCTTCATTTAACAAAAAGACCTGATGGAACTTCTTCTGTTGGAATTATTTATCACTAATTCTTTCAATAAATATTTGAGTCCAGTATTTTGTTCCACCAGAGTCTTCCTCGTATGAAATACCAGTATGTGTATACCGATTTTCTTCCAGTGTAGCTCGATGGGAATCTGAGTTTATCCAGGCTTCAAAGACAACAGATGGACTCACTTGCCCCTTAGCTACAACTTCGCCACACAAATTAAAAAAGAAAAAGTTCTTAAGTTCACTACACCTTTTTTTCCATCCCCAATGCCCAAACCAAACTGATCCTGTTGCCATATCTAAGGAGTGTTCTGAAGAGATCTCATTGATTTCATCTAAAAGCTCTAATTTTTTAAGTCCAAGTTTTTGGCGATGTGTATTTAAAATTTCTAAATATTCTTTTCTATAATCAGACTCAGAGGTGTTTTGAATGGGAGCAGAAGTCTCTAGATTTTCATGATTCATTTTTTTTGAGTCAGGATTTGAGTCTTTTCCGCAGGAACTTACAAAGAAAATAATAGTGATGATTAGGGATAATTTCATCCCCTCATCTTAAAGGACAAGGGGATGAATTTCTAGATACGAGGAAAATTATTCAACATTTAAAAAAACTTGAAGTCTAACTTGTTTTTTGATTTCGAACCCATCATCAACACTTACTCTCGCAACTTGAGTATTAAGCGAACAGTTAAGGTCTCTAATCTTAGTCATTCTAAAGATAGATCTCCCACTGTTATAAACTTCTGCACAATCAATAATTTGTCCCTCATTTTCAAAAACAATCATTGATCTTTCGGCATCAAAACTAAGGCCTGGAACTTTAATTCTTGTTTTAGATTCTCCTGAGCCTTCCTCTCCATAAGTTGTTTCTGTTAAAAGAACCCAAGCTCTTCCAAGCTCTTTATTCACTTGAAACTGAGCAGATGCATGATCTCCATCTTTTCTGTCCTCATAAATTTTTAAACTCTTGGCCTGAGAAGAAAGTGAAAGTACTAAAGTTAATGCAGCAATAAAAGTTTTCATAAAAGTCTCCATTGGTTAAAAAAACATTGGAGCCTTTATGCATGAAGAGAAAAAAAATTACTAGATAGGGCCATCATTCTTAACGAAAAGTTAACATACCCTCACAAATAATAGTGAGGGTATGTAAAAAGTTTAGAATTCAGCGTTTTTTGGCGTTCTTGGGAAAGGGATAACATCTCGAATATTGGTCATTCCAGAAATATACATCACAGCTCTTTCAAAACCGAGTCCAAATCCAGCATGCGGTACAGATCCATATTTTCTTAAATCAAGATACCACCAATAAGGATCGGTATGCATTTTCATCTCTTCCATACGAGCTACTAGTTTTTGATAATTATCTTCTCTTTGCGATCCACCAATAAGTTCACCAACACCAGGAACTAAAACGTCCATGGCGCGAACAGTTTTTCCATCATCGTTTTGCTTCATATAGAAGGCCTTAATATCTTTTGGATAATCGGTAACGATGGTAGGTCGCTTAAAATAAACTTCAGATAAAAATCTCTCATGTTCAGTCTGAAGGTCTATTCCCCATCTCACAGGATAATCAAACTTATGAGTTTTGGAAGCATCAATTAAAATTTCTACGGCCTTTGTATAAGTCACCATTTCAAAAGGAGAATTGAGAACATGCTCAAGTGTTTTTAAATTATCCGGGGAGTATCTTGAAGATAAAAACTCTAGCTCTTCAGAACAATCTTTAATAGATCTAGAAATTAAATGTTTTACATAATCAGTAGCAAGCTTGGCATTGTCTTCAAGTGTAAAGAATGCTGCCTCTGGTTCTATCATCCAAAACTCAGAAAGGTGTCTTGCTGTATTTGAGTTCTCTGACCTGAAAGTTGGGCCAAAAGTATAAACTCTCCCAAGACCTCCAACCGCGAAAGTCTCCGCTTCTAGCTGACCTGAAACAGAGAGAAAAGTTTCTCTTCCGAAATAATCTTGCTTGAAATCAACTACACCTTTATCCGTTCGAGGTGTTTTATCAAAACCTAAGGTTGAAACTCGAAACATTTCCCCTGCTCCCTCAGCATCAGATGCTGTAATAATAGGAGTGTGAACATAAGCAAAATGTTCTTTTGAGAAAAACTCATGCGTTGCCTGTGCAAGGGTATGTCTTAATCTAAAAACAGCAGCGAAAGTATTCGTTCTTGATCTTAGGTGAGCAATTTCTCTCAAATACTCAAGTGACGTTTCTTTTTTCTGAAGAGGATAATCATCTGTGTTAGCACAATAAACCTTAACTTTCTTTGCTTGCATTTCCAAGGCCTGTTTTCCTTGTGAAGCCACAACAAGTCCTTCTACCTCAAGAGATGAACCCATAAGAAGTTTTGACACCTCTTCATAGTTTTCTAAAGTTCCGTCGACAATTATTTGAAGATCTTTTTGAGTACTTCCATCACTTAAAACGAGGAATGAAAACTTCTTCGATTGACGAAGAGATTTAACCCATCCTCTGACCTTAACGAGTTGATCAATAGGCCTTGATTCAAAAACTTGTTTAACTAATAAATAAGAACTCATCTTCTACCTCTATTTTATGATCCAAAAACTTTCGTTCTAATCTCTTGGGTTTCATGCCATTTTAGCCTAGGCCCAAATTGAGAAACGACTTTACTAGCGGCCATGGAAGCAAGTTTTCCAGCTGAAGCATAGGTGTGATTATGGGTAATGCCATAAAGGAATGCGCCTGCATACATATCCCCGGCTCCATTAGAATCGATCGCCTTTACTTTAAATGGCTCAATATCAATGAAAGTGTCTCCATCAAAAATTATGGCCCCATTTTCTCCCATTGTAATGACAAAAGTTTTGGCCACTTGTTTTAATCTTTCCCTGGCCACCATAAGATCAGTTGTTTCAGCAAATGCCATCGCTTCAGATGAGTTGCAAAACAAAAGATCTAAGCCTTTTGGGCCAATGATTTCCATTAAACCTTCTTTAAAAAATTTCACCATATTTACATCTGAAAAAGTGAGCGAGGTTTTGACACCATGTTTTTGCGCCATTTTTCTTGCCTCAATCGCCGCTTCCTTACCGGAAGGAGAAGCAACTAAATAACCCTCAATATAAAGATATTCAGAATTAGAAAGAGAAACTTCATCCAATTCTTTGACTGAAAAATTTGAAGTGATTCCAAGAAACGTATTCATCGTTCTCTCTGCATCTGGTGTTACCATCACAAGACACTTTCCTGTAACTCCACTTTCTCTTAATTGCACCTGCAGATTTGTAGAGACGCCGTTATCCACTAAATCCTGATAATAAAAATTTCCAATGGGATCTGAGGCCACTTTACAGGAATAAAAACTTTTTCCACCAAATTGAGCATTTGCAATCACTGTGTTTGCGGCAGAACCACCGCATTGTTGCTTAAGCGGAACCTGACCTAAAGCATGAAGAAGTTGTTTTTGTCTTTCTTCATCAACTAAGGTCATGTGTCCTTTATCAATTTGATTCATTTTAAAAAAATCGTCATGGACTTCAAATTCCATATCAACAAGTGCATTACCTATACCGTAAAGGTTAAATTTTTTTTGCATGAAAGCTCCCAGATTAAAACTCGACTACTTTAGGGGATTTGACTCGATTGGGCCATGATTTTGGGGAAATAGACATCGTATCTTGTGGATTTACCCTTAAAATCAATATTTGGTTTCTCAATAAGGACCTGGGAAAGACGAGGTCTTTTAACCACAACTCGCTCGATTTGGATTTTTAAACAATTTTTTAAAATTTCAGCGCTATCATAATCCTTACCAACTAGTTCTCGGAATATCCGCATTTCTTTTTTCGCCCCGGCCTTGTGATTAATATCTTCAAACATAGGATCAAAAAAAATCACATCTATTTGAGGCATCTGTTTTAAAATATCTGAGGCCTGCTGCTCTACAAAATGGAATCGTTGAATAGATGGATGCTTTGCATTCTTTAAAGCACTCTCAATAAGAAATCCCACCACTGGGTGACGCTCTACGGCCCAAACCTCACACCCCATAGCAAGAAAAAGAAGACTATCCCCAAGAAGACCTGCCGTCAGATCCAAAATCCTTGGTCGCTTTCCAGAACGAATACCAATGGATTTAGCGAGAACTTCTTTTGCTAAAGAATGAGATTTAAAATAAGTTTCGTGCCTTAAAAGCTCTCGGTCAATTTCGATTCCGATGGGCCTTTCACCCTTCAAATTTGAGGCTAAAAAATACTGCCCATCTATAAATTCAAACTGCAAATCCCATGGACTCTTTTGGGCAAATTCAATGAGCCTATCTGATGCTTGCTCCAGAGTTTCAGTCTGGTTTTTTATAAATTTTAATTTGGCCATTGGGATAAATCTTAAAAATCAATTAAACAACACTACGCTTCATAGCTTATTACTCTTAACAAAGATAGACAATCTGAATACGATGGAGGGGAAAAATTTTTAAGCAATACTTATGAAGGATAATCTATGAAAAGTTCCCACACTGCACTTAATTATCACCCGGAACAATTAGATCGAGAACTAAGACCCTTTTATATTGGGGCGAACGAGAAAGATCAAAAAGATATGCTGAGTGAGTTAGGTCTAAAGGATCTTGGTGAGCTTTATGCTCATATTAGTCCTGAAGTTTTAATGAGTAAGGTTCATTTACCTCGCGCCCTAAGCTATGAGGAACTCATCGCTCACGTTAATGACTTATCCAAAAAAAATAATTTAAAACTCTCTTTCCTTGGGGATGGTCTTCCTCAGTATAAAGTGATGGATGTCGTTGGGCCTATTTGCCAAATTAGGGGCTTAACAACGGCCTACACTCCTTATCAACCAGAGAGATCTCAAGGCACACTCCAAACTCTTTGGATTTATCAGTCGCTCATGTCTCAACTCACTGGCTTTGAGGCCATCAATGCCTCACTTTATGATAGATCAACCTGTCTGTTTGAGGCCATGAATTGCGCCCTTCGTCTGGTTAAAGATTCCACGACAGTGATTGTTTCATCAACTTTATATCCTGGAGATCTTGAAGTTCTCGAGACTCATGCCAAAGAAACTGGACTTAAAATTATTAAATCACCTGTTAATCCGCAGACAGGAAAACTTGATATTGATGGACTTAAAAAACTTCTTAATACGACTCCTCAAGTTGCGGCCGTGGCATTTCCTATGGTTAATAATCTTGGAAATATTGAAGCAGTTGATGAAATTGTTGATCTTTGCTCCACAAATAACGTGAAATCAATTGCAGTGGTAGATCCAATGCTTATTGGAAATGGAGGCCTTAAACCTCCAAGTACATTTGGAACAAGGGCCCAAGGTGCTGATATGGTCGTGGCCGAGGGACAACACCTTACACTTGCTCCAAATTTTGGAGGTCCAGGCCTTGGAATTTTTGGAATTCGCTACACTGATCAAGATAGAAACTCAATCCGTTCAACCGCAGGTCGATATATTGGTAAAGCGGTAGATCTTAAAGGTAGAGAATGCAAGGCCCTCATTCTATCTACGAGAGAGCAACACATCAGACGAGATAAAGCGACTTCAAATATTTGCTCGAACCAGTCTTTTGTTGCCACAATCGCAGGGGCGTCACTTTTGGCCAGAGGAGATGAAGGATTTGAGAAAACTCTCAGTCACTCTAGAGCGATGAGCGAACTTGCCCTTAATCTTCTTACACAATATGAAGGTGTCGATTTAAAATTTAAGGCAACTGCCTTTTTTAATGAATTCACACTGAAGCTTCCTGTGGAAGTTAAGTCCATCATTAAAAAAGCTTCAAGTGCAGGCATTCACCTAGGGGTTGATGTATCAGATCGATATCCAGAAATCTCTGGAGAGCATCTCGTTCTTATGAGTTTTAATGACCTTCATCAAGAAGCTGACATTCATAAATTGGATCATTTTTTCTCGACTCAATTTAATAAAACAAAATCAGCTGGAGCTGTTCCTAAAATTCCATCTGTTATGATGAGAACAACTTCTCCGTTGATTCCAAAACTAACTTCAAAAGATATTATTGAATATTATCAAAAACTGGGAAAACAAAACCTCTCCCCTGATGACGGGATCTATCCTCTTGGATCTTGTACGATGAAATACAATCCTTACATAAACGATTACGCCGCAGGTCTTGAAGGATTTACTCAAGTTCATCCTGAGGCACCCGTTGAAGATGTTCAAGGATCTTTGGAAGTTCTCTATGAAATTCAAGAAATGTTTAAGGCAATCACAGGACTTCCTGGAGTTGCGACTCAGCCACTTGCAGGTGCTCAAGGAGAGCTTGCTGGGATAAAAATGTTTCAAGCGTATCACAGAGATCGCGGTGAAGGAGACCAGAGAAATGTCATCCTTATTCCTAGATCTGCTCACGGAACAAACCCTGCGACTGCAACAATGGCCGGCTATGAATCCAAAACAGTAGATGGAAAAGTTTATGGAATCTATACCATTGATGCACTTCCAAACGGAGAAGTGAATCTTGATCAAATTAAAAAATTTCTTGAAACCGATGGGGACCGCGTTGCTGGTGTCATGGTCACAAATCCAAATACTGCAGGAATTTTTGAATCAAAATTTAAAGAAATGGCAGATCTCATCCACAAGGCCGGAGGTCTTGTTTATATGGATGGGGCCAACATGAATGCAATCGCAGGAATTGTTGACTTAAATAAACTTGGAGTCGATGCTGTTCATAACAATCTTCACAAAACATGGACGATTCCTCACGGAGGCGGTGGCCCGGGAGATGCGATTGTCGCCGTTTCAGAAAAACTTCTCGATTTTATTCCTGGAATTCAAGTCGTAAAAAAAGATGGTCTCTTTCAAATAGAAAAACCAAAAAAATCAGTTGGATCTTTCCATCGCCATTTTGGAAACTTTGCTCATAAAATTCGCGCCTACACCTACATTAAGGCCTTAGGTGGTGAAGGTGTTCAGAAAATGAGCCAAATTGCAGTTCTTTCTGCAAGATACTTACATGCGAAACTCTCTCAAAACTATCCGACTCTTCCAGCTGGAGCTCAAAGTTCAATCCGCATGCATGAGTTTATCGTAACTCTTACTCCAGAAACTTTTAAAAAAATTGAAACCTCTGGAACTCCAAAAGCAAACACCATCGCTCGTATTGGAAAATTATTTCTTGATTTTGGTTTTCATGCGCCAACGGTTGCTTTCCCTGAACAATACGGACTCATGATTGAGCCGACTGAAAGTTATACAAAAAAAGAACTGGATCAATTTTGTGATGTTGTGACAAATATACTAAAGCTTATTAACGAACATCCTGAAGTTTTAAAAACTGTACCGCACTTCACTCCGATTGATCGAGTCGATGAGCTGACGGCAAATAAAAATCCTGTTCTTTCAGAGAAAATAACAAACGTGCTTCCAACAATTCTTCCGGATAGAGTTCCTGTTGAAAAACTTAGAACTCTGACATCATCCGATCTTATAGAGCTCATCATTAAAACCCATCAAGAAGAGATGGCAAAAGTTCAGTGATAAACTTCAATCTCCCTCGTCACAGAGGGAGATTTTTGTATTTTAAAAAACCAAGAACAATATTTCGTATTTTCCACTTCTCCAATTTCAATCTTATTTTTAGCTGCTAGTTCAGAGAAAAAATTAAATTCAAGGGGAAGTTCTAAATCTTCTTTTAACACTGAAGTCGTAAAGGTGAAAACAATAAATTCATTTTCTTCTTCAATGGTTAGCTCAATCCATTTTTGAGATAAATACTCAAGATGCTCAAAAGCAACATGTATAAGTATGAGAAACATTTGCTCAACATCTGAGGGATTTGAATAAATCTCTTGATCCCTATAGTGAAATACTCGAAAATTTATTCCATGATTTTTAAGTCTTTGATCCCAGAATGAAAGAACTCTTGTGATTAAATTTGAAATCGAAAATGATTTTACACCCGAATCTTTTTGATAAATAAATTCTCTCGTGTGGTGTACGATGCGCGACATTTCTTCAATATGAAATTTTATTTGATCAAAATATACTTTCGATCTCGATTCAAATTCGGGGCCTGCAAGTGTTCGTTTTAATTGAGTCATTCGGGCATTCATGACCATCAATGGATGACTTAATTCATGAAGGACACCGGGCAAAAGAGAGGCGATCTCACTTTGCTTGAGGGAGGAGAATAATTTTTCTTCCAATGATTTTTGAATTAAAAAATGTTGATTTAAAAGTTCTTTTCTTTCAAATTTTGTTATTGATGTGTGAAGGAGGAAATTTAAACCCAAAGAGAATAAAGCTGAATAACTTAGAAGATATGCAAACTCATACTGAGTTGGGATTATTTTTAATAAATAAATCATTTCTAAAAACATCGAAGTAAAAAAAATTCCTCGAATTATTTTTTCACTTTTCATGACTTTTAGCTGAAATAAAAGAATGATTGATAAGAAAAAATAAATCCATCCAAACTCTTGAGTGAGAGTTTTTTTTCCAATAAGTAACATGGACATTAAAAAAAATTCAAATTGAATTCCAATCACCATAGGAAAAAGAAGCTTTAATTTTTTTTGATCCAGACCTCCTTTTATGGCCAGAGCAATTGGCAGGAGAGGAAAAAGAATTAAAGGGAGAAAATGCATGATTTGAACATCTTTCATGCTCCCAATTATACGTGGCAAGATACTGAGATGAATCTCAATTTTATCTAAACTAAGTCAGAGTGATTTAGGTAAATAAGGCCTTCACTTTCATGAAAGGCGAATAAAACATGTAAATTAAATCCATTCAATATACATTCCCTTCCTTATTTGATAACTAGTACTTATTTATTTTTAATCAGGAATATCGAGTATGACTCTACTACCACGAGCGACATTTGCCATTATCTCTCACCCAGATGCAGGTAAAACCACAATGACAGAAAAACTTCTTTGGTTCGGAGGGGTTGTTCGTGAGGCCGGGATGGTGAAATCAAAGACTGGTGATTACGCAAAGTCTGACTGGATGGAACTTGAGAAACAACGTGGGATTTCAATTACTTCCTCAGTGATGAGTTTTGAATACAACAATCGTGCTCTTCACCTCTTGGATACCCCAGGTCACAAAGATTTCTCTGAAGATACTTACAGAACTCTCACTGCCGTTGAATCAGTTCTTATGATGATAGACTCAGCTAAAGGAGTTGAGGCCCAAACCATCAAACTTATGGATGTCTGTCGAATGAGAGATACTCCTATTGCGACCTTCATGAACAAGTATGACCGAGATGCGATGGATCCATTCGCTCTTCTTGATAACGTAGAATCTATTCTTAAAATTCAGTGTATACCCATGACCTGGCCAATTGGCTCAGGAGTGGATTTCAAGGGAGTTTATGATTTAAGATCTAAAAAAATTATGGGCTACAAAGATGCCGAGAATCCATTTTCTCCTCACCTTGTGGATGCTAGTAATCTTGATTCTCCTGAAGTATTAAACTTTATTGGAGAGGCCTTACTTAATAAACTCAAAGAAGAACTTGAGATGGTGGAAACACTTATTCCTCCTTTTAGTTTAGAAGAATATTTAAATGGCATTCAAACTCCTGTATTTTTCGGGTCTGCTCTTCATAATTTTGGCGTGAAAGAACTCCTTGATATGATCACAGAAATTGCTCCGACACCAAAACCTCGTGATGCAGTTCTTCCACCTTTTGATTCAGGAGCAGAAAAAATGACAATCTCCCCTGATGATTCTGAATTCACGGGATTTATTTTTAAAATCCAAGCGAACATGGATCCAAAACACAGGGATAGAATTTCTTTTCTTAGGGTTTGCTCAGGAAAGTTTAATAGAAACGATAAAATTTATCACGTTCGAACAGGTAAAGAGATTAAGATCGCTACCCCACTTATTTTTCAAGCAAGAGATCGAGACATCGTAGAAGAAGCCTACCCAGGAGATATTATCGGGCTCTATGATACTGGAAAATACGCTATAGGTGATACGTTTACTCAAGGGAAAAAACAAATCCGCTACACAGGAATTCCAAGCTTTGCTCCTGAGCTTTTTATGAGAGTTACGGCCAAAGATCCGATGAAAGCAAAACATCTAGAAAAGGGCCTTTCCCAACTTTCTGAAGAAGGCGCCACTCAATTATTTATCCGCCGTCACACCAATGAAAAAATGCTGGGTGCTGTAGGTGCTCTTCAATTTGAGGTTGTGAAATACCGCCTTGAAGACGAGTATTCTGTGGTGGCAACTTATGAGCCCGTATCATGGGCAGGTGTTAGATGGCTAAAGTTTGCGGACAAGAAACAAGAAGAAAAATTTTGTCAGGATTATTCAAGTGTGATCATGGAAGATAAAGATAAGAGAATTTGTTTTGCTGTAAGAACTGAGTGGGACTTAAAACTTGCTCAAGAAAAAAATCCAGACGTTCAATTTTTCAAGAACTCAGATTACATAGAATAAAAAAACCCCGCCGAAGCGGGGTTTTTATTTTTTCAATTTATTGAATGCTTGGCTTAAACCAACAAAGTGGACGAAGGCCAACTGATTGACCAGTTGACTTGTGACAAGTTCCTTTGACCTCAGATGTTTGATTCACATCTTCGTTCATAGAAATTTCACAAAGTGCACCTTGAAAATACGTATCAAGACGGCATTGAGTTGCAGGATGGTTATCATCTGTAACTGAAACAACTTTAGAATCTGGTGTTTCAAACTTAGAAGGCTGCTGGCCCCTTAGAGCAGCAAAAAGTTTTGCTACAGAGTCACCGGCCATACCACCTCTGACACAAATGGCATAATCAGCTGAATCTCCCCAGGCCTCACGACAGGAGCTTGCTAATTTTTCTGGAATTTCCATGGAAGAAATAATTGAAGCATTATCATCATTTAACCAAAGTTTTCTTAAACACTTTAAAGTCGCAAAATAATCTGCTTGCCCTTCATTAGAGGCCCATGCACTTGACCAGTAGCTAGCTTTCTTAGGAGCTCCACCAATGTGGTGACCAATTTCGTGACAAATCACAAGTGAGAAGCCATCTTCAGTAATTGTTTCATGCCTTGCAAGACCTCCAAACATAGATACTCTCCACGTTGTACCAAGTCTTTGAGCATAAGCATTCACTGTTCCATCAGTCCAGTTTCTCATCACTTCAAGTTTTCCACCTTCAGAGGAAATGATTGGAGCATAAAGCTCTTCTGCTTGATCAATGAGTGAATTAAATTTTTCTTCAGTGATTCCTCCTACATTTTTTGCATCAGCTGAAATGTAGAAATCATTTTCAGGAACAATTCCCTCTTTGCCATCTTCCGTGCAGGCCCAAAGAGGTTGTGTGATTAACAGGGCCGATAGTAGCAATCCTTGCTTCATGTTTTTCATTAGATACTCCTTAATCTGAAGAAAACATTCTTAACCTAATTTTGACATAAACTGGATTGACGTCTACTTTTGAATTTCTAAAGTAAGAATTTGTTGGTTGGAGTCAATTGATCAAGATTCTTATAGGGACAAATTGTCCCTATAAGAAAGAGATGAAAATTATTTCACAGAAGCTTTAAACCAACACTTAGGCCTTAGACCTACAGAGTGTCCAGTTGATCCATGACAAACACCTGTCACTTCATCTGTTGCAGAAACATCTTCAGAGTAAGATTTTTCACAAAGTGCACCTTGAAAATATGTATCAAGTCGACATTGAGTTGCTGGATGAGAATCACTTGTTCTTGTCACAACTTTTGGATCTGGAGTATCAAACTTAGCCACTCTAGACCAAGAAAGAGCAGCAAAAAGTTTTGCCACAGAATCACCGGCCATCCCACCTCTTACACAAATTGCTCTATCTGATTCACTGGCCCATTGTTTTGCACAAGACTCAGTTAACGAAGCAGGCACTTCCATCGCTCTGACAATTGATGCGTTATCATCATTCATCCAAACTCTTCTAAGACACTTTGAAGTGGCAAAATAATCCGACTGACCTTCATTTGATGCCCAATCATCTCCATAATATTTTGGAGCTCCACCAATGTGATGACCAATCTCATGGCAAACAACAAGTGCAAATCCATCCTCTGTGATTGTTTTATGACGAGCAAGACCTCCGAACATAGAGACTTTCCAATTCGTTCCATCTTGTTGAGCGTACGCATTGACAGTTCCATCAGTCCAATTTCTTTCGACTTCAAGCTCTCCACCATAAGTTGAAACAATAGGAGCATACAAAGCTTCTACTTTATCAATCACAGCATTGAATTGGTTTTCATTTAATCCAGTGGCCTCTTTGTCTCCGACTGAAAGATAAAGACTGTTTTTTGGAACAAATCCTTCTTTCCCATCTTTAGTACATGTCCAACCTGATTGTGATAACACGACTGCAGCAACAAGCAATCCTTGCTTAAAATGTTTCATTAATCCTCCGTGATTAATTTTAAATTGCACTTACAATTAATGCTGACAGAAGATAGATGTAAGTCTACTAGGCAAAAAGGGATGTAAGATTTTTCATTCTTTGCCCCTACACTCTACGAAACAACGTAGGACCAAAAAAGAAGAGTTAAAAAAGATAATGGCACACCTAGTCCAAGCATACTTCCAGAAAGTCTAGGATGAAGTCCATAGGTCGAAGCGACAATTGATCCAGTAATCATTGGTGCCATTGCAGATTCAACTACCCCTACTTTAAAAATTAATTCAGGCAGATCAAATAAACTATAAATCGCATAAATTGCTAATGGGGATAAAACTAATTTAAAAAAAAGACCAAGACTTAAAAATTTTAGATCTAATTTTAGTTCACTTAATTTTAATTGAAGCCCAACAGAAATCAAAGCAAGTGGAGTCAAAATCATAGAAAGCCTTTCCAAAATAAGTTTAATCTCCCCTTCTGCTCTCCAATTAAAAATAGAGAGAATCACTGCTAAACTAAACGCCATAAAAGGAGGAAAAAAAATGACCTTACGAGCTAGTTCTCTTTTTGAAACTTTTCCTGAGGAATAAAAAGTTGCAACAAAAAGTCCTAAGCTGGAAACAATTAAAAATGATCCTGGCTGATCTAAAAAAACAGCTAGCGGAAG
>JACCDO010133561.1_pt1 | contig 34822 bp, 26 predicted proteins | sample 7446101 | NCBI WGS metagenome assembly JACCDO01 (sample SAMN15323440, study PRJNA562643) | freshwater metagenome | isolation source: river surface water | place: USA:Blue River Watershed | collected 2017-08-16 | reverse complement strand
CTAGTAACCGTAGTACCATTACTAGAACAATTGTCTACATTATTATTTGATCCGCCTAAACCAAAATACGCTTGACATAACCAACCATTACCGTATTTATCATCTCCTGATCCAGTATTTGTTGATGGTGCTATCGCTAGCAAGGAACTACTGTTGCTATTCAATGTAATATTTTGGATAGTAATATCTGAATATGCGTCGTTGTTAGCAGTGATGTTACCAGACCCATTGTAAGAATAAGTACCGTTTCTTACTAAACCTGGGTAACCTGCGTCGATTAAATTAATATTCACCACATTATCTGACCCATCGATGGTAATATTTGATGAATCAATAATGAAGTATTGTGCGGAACTATCAAATGTTAAATTGGATACAAATCTTACTTCAAGTGTAGAACTAGTGTCTGCATTCTGTAATGTTAATGGCCATACTGCAGTTGTCCAAGTGGCACTTGCGTCCAAAGAGTATTCCACGTTGGCGCCATTTTGCTGTAATAGAACTGTACCAGAAGCGTCGATGGTGGTGACGTTATTGGTAAAAGTGCCAAACGAGTATCCATAATTGGTATTATTGGTAGTATTGGTAGTATTTGTTGCTAACACATTGACTTCATATGCGCCGTTTTGTAAAGATAATAAATCAAATGTAATATCACCGGTATTTGAATCGATTGTTATATCTGATGAATATAAAGAAGGATTCAAACCATTTACCGAAACAATGCTAAAAGAACAATCGGTTACTACACTTGCACCAGAATTTGATGCGTCTGTTGCTGAAATAGTACTATACAAAGTACTAGTAAATGCGGATAAAAGATATGGAATTGTCTCGGAATTTAAGTTAATATCTGTCCACACATTTGATGCAATGTTTAATGATGCGTCTGCTGCCGAATCTAGCCAATTTGCCGATCCATCAGTGTAGTAGCAATTGTTTTGGGTTCCATAACCGCCGATACCTTCACTATTATTAGTAATCGTACCAGTAGAATAACAATTAGTCGCAGTACCTAGACTGTTTAATCCGAAGATGCCGCCTGCGTAATTACCGCTAATGCTGCCAATAGAATAACAATTGGTCGCTGATGAATCCTGCAAACTAGCTTGTCCAAATATACCGCCTGCTCCATTACCGTTAATATCACCAATAGAATAACAATTAGATGCCGAACCTGAACTACTTTGTCCGAATATACCACCAGCAGATTCACCAATAACACCAGTAGAATAACAATTGGTCGCTCTACCCAGACCACTTTCTCCAAAGATACCACCTGCAGTTAGACCAGTTATAGCACCCGTAGAATAACAATTAGTAGCTGAACCATAACTACTCGATCCGAATATACCTCCTGCGTTTTGTAATATAGTACCAGTAGAATAACAATTTATCGCGCTAGAGTTAACTTTAGTAAATAATCCGAAGATACCTCCTGCATAATCACCTATAGCACCATTAGAATAACAGTTAGTCGCGGTACCTAAACAATTTGCTCCAAATATACCACCCGCATTTGATACTATAGTACCAGTAGAGTAACAATTTGTTGCGGAAGCTTCAGTATCTGCTCCAAATATACCACCTGCATTTTGTTGTATAATACCAGTAGAATAACAATTTATTGCACTATTATTTGTACCGCCTACTCCAAAATATTGTTGACCAATCCAACCACCACTTGTGAGTACATTGAGAGCACTAATTACACCTAAATTTTTGATGGTTATGTCAGACTTAGCATCACTCGATGTGCCGTTTTGGATTAAACCTGGATAGTAATCTATATCCACATTCACTACATTATCCGATCCATCAATGGTAATATTGTCGGAATCCATAATTAAGTATTGATCATTAGAATTCAATGATAAATCGGTGGTAAATTTAACCGTTAATGTGGTATTTATTGCATCAGTGTTGTTTAATAGTACTGGCCACGATGTAATTGGTGTCCAGTTATCGCCATTATCACTAGAGTACTCTAGCGGCGTCGGATCCACCTGTTGAAAAAGCAGCGTTCCTGAAGCGTTTATTGTTGTTGATGACGCCATTATATCATATATTAATAAAATAAATATCCACCTTTTCCACCTTTAAGAAAGGTGGAACCAAACCTTAATATATTTTTGCTCTTACTTCGTTATAACTTTTTAAAAGTAGATGTGGAGCCAAATTATAATTGTTTTAAATAATAATTATAATTTTATCAAATCTTTGTTTCTTATTTCGTAAATGTTTTGCTCCACTTTTTCAAAAGTGGATTTGGCTCCACCTTTTCTAAAGGTGGATTGGATTAAAAGCTAGATGGTGGTCTAGGTCCCGATAAGCTCCGAATATCTGCATCCCGTTCCTCCTTCATTTTTCGCATTCGTGCCTCCATTTCTTGATTCGCGGCATCCTCTCCCATTTTATGCGCCCCTCTTATGGTGGTATTGGCGCTTTCATTGCTACCAGAGTGCTGCGATAATTGCCCACTAAATGCCGTATTCAAATCCATATAATTATGCATTTGTCTCATTCCACCATTTCCCTTCGCCTCTAAATCTTCCGGTGCCTGATCCAAGAAACTATATTGGTCTGACACAATATCTCCGAATCCGCCGCCACCAAATGAAAACGCCATTGGCTCCATATTATTTTGCGTAGCTTGTCTAACGGCCACCTCTTGTCGCGGTTTTAAATGTTCCAAAATTTGTTCGCCATATAATACAGCATATCCTTGATTCAACAATAGTAATGCAGGCACTCGCGTGACATTTTCCGGTAAAATAATTTTTTGCCCATTTTCTAAAACTATATATGTCTTATTATTCGCCTCTTTGACACGCTTGTCTATACAAATAAAATGGATATCGTTTTGTGACGCCGACTTGGATAATAATTGTAAATATTTTTTAGAAACTTCACAGTATTTACTATAATATAAAATACAACTCATCTTATTCTATAATTAGTTAATTGTAAATAATATTTAACTTATTTTTTTCCTTATTTAAAAAAAAAATGATTATATTTTTCAATTTAAATATAAACTTATATTAGAAATTATGAATCCTGTCCTTGAACCTATTGATACTAACGATGATTCTTTTGGTTTCACCCTCAGCGGTGTAAACGTCAGCTTAGCGAATGCTCTTCGAAGAACTATTTTAAGTGATATACCATTGGTCGTTTTTAGAACCACCCCCAATGAAAAAAATAAATGCAATATTATTGCCAATACAAGTCGTCTAAATAATGAAATTATAAAGCAGCGTTTGAGTTGCATTCCGATCCATATTAAAGATGTGTCGGATTTCCCTTTAAAAAATTATATTATGGAAGTAAATGTAGAAAATAACACCGATACCACAATGTACGTTACTAGTGAACATTTTATTATTAGAGATCTGGTTACTGGGAAGGAGTTACCCAAAGACAAGGTTAGAGAAATTTTCCCAGCCGACGACATTACCGGTTATTTCATTGATTTTGTACGATTGCGACCAAGAATTTCCGATGAAATCCCGGGTGAAAGATTACATTTGACTTGCGAGTTTGACGTCGGAAATGCCAAAGAAGATGGAATGTTTAATGCGGTGTCGACTTGCTCTTATGGCTTTACGGGCGACCCTGCGGCACAAGATGCCGAATTGGCACGCAAAATTCAAACCTGGAAAGACGAAGGTAAAAACGAAACGGAAATAAATTTTGAATCTGAAAATTGGAAATTATTGGATGCAAAGCGTATATTCAAGAAGGATAGTTATGATTTCACCATTCAGACTATCGGTGTTTATACCAATAATGAACTAGTGGATACTGCTTGCAAGATTCTGATAAATAAATTCAACGATTTTAATGAATTACTCGAAAAAGACGAATTGGAAATTAAAAACGCGGATAACACGATGGCCAATTGTTTCGACGTTATTCTGGAAAATGAGGATTATACGGTTGGAAAAGTATTGGAGTACTTCTTATATTCCAAATTTTATGAATCGAATATGCTTACATTTTGCGGTTTTAAAAAGATGCATCCGCACGATACTCAAAGCATTATTCGATTGGCGTATAAAGAAGCGGTCGACAAGTCGAGTATCAAGGGGCATTTGAAGGAATGTAGCGATGATGCGATCGCGGTTTATACAAAACTCCGAAAAGATTTCTCCAAATCCACCTTTGAGAAAGGTGGAGCCAAACATTGAATAAAAATTGCTCTGCTTTTCTAAAAAGTTGATATATAAATTTTGCTCCGCAACGGCTTAAGCTTCGCGGAAGTCCCTTTGGACTTTTTCAAAAGTGGATTACTACATATTGTAGGGGAAAACGCGTTTTTTCCTTGTAAAACATTCACTTCACGTGTAGTGATGAAATTTTAAGTGTTTTTGAAAGACTTTTTAGAATTTCCAAAAATGGACATTTATTTTTGTCCAATTTTCAAAAGTTAAAATACTTTATGCCAAATTCTCAAAATGTGACCATAATTGAATTTTATGCTCTGGTTACCAAAAAAATAATTTTCATTTTGTGATGATAATTTTTTTTTATTTTTATGTGAAATATTTAGGCGATTTTTAATATAGGATATTTATAGAAATGTCGCCTACTAATTTGTCGCCAAAAATCGCCAATAAATTTGTTTGTGAATGTTGTAACTATAAATGCAGTAAAAAAAGTGATTATGATAAACATTTATCGACTAATAAACACAAAATCCTACAAAATCCTATACAAAATATCGTCGACAAATCTGAAATTCAATGTGTCTGTGGGAAAAAATATAAACATTCTTCTACTTTATATGCTCATAAAAAAAAATGCACAGGTTCCAACAAAAAACCAAATATATTATTAAGTACATCCGAAAAAGAGAATATAGAAATATATGATTTGGTGAAATATTTAATGCACGAAAATACTGAACTTAAAAATATGATGATGGAACAGCAAAATACTATGATGGAACAACAAAATAAAATGATAGAGCAACAAAATATGGTATTAGAGATTGCAAAAAACGGTACTACGAATAATAGTCACAACACCACAAATACAAATTCCCACAACAAAGCATTTAATCTGCAATTCTTTTTAAATGAGACCTGCAAAGATGCAATGAATATTACAGATTTTGTGGAGTCTATACAATACCAGCTTTCGGATCTAGAAAAAATGGGTGAAATAGGTTATGTCGATGGCATTTCAAATATCATTGTAAAGAATTTAAATGCACTCGATGTTACTCAACGTCCCGTACATTGTACCGATAAAAAGAGAGAAACAATTTACATAAAAGACGAAGATAAATGGGAAAAAGACGAGGAAAAGAATAAAATACGCAAAGTGATTAAAAAAGTAGCTTTCAAAAATGCACGTTTGATCCAAAAATTTAAAGAAAAGCATCCCGATTATAATGAGTACCATTCGAAATACTCTACACAATACAATAAATTGATCATTGAGTCATTTGGAGGATCAGGCGATAACGATTTGGAAAAGGAAGACAAAATTATTCGCAATATTGCAAAAAATACAGTGGTGGATAAATAAACACGATATTTGGTATTATATTTGGTATTATATTTGGTCTATATCTGTTATCATAATTGATATATTATAACAGATTATTATGGCAATGACTCCCGCACTTCTCCATTTAATTGGTTTCGATACATTTTTCGCCCAATTATTTTCTTACCATTTACCGTACTTGGCAATAAAGAGTAAACAATAATCCACGTAGCACCATTTCTATCTCTAACTGGCGAATATTTCGGTTGGCTTTCCATATATTTCTCTCTTTCCTTAAAATTATGATGTAATATGTCGATCAGCAAATTATCTATATTTACATCTTGATCCTGTAAAATACTACCAATATCAGGCGATAGTCTTTTGATGATGAGTTTTTTCTCGTCTACCGTAAAATATTGCAATGTATTACGAGCCTCGCCGAATAAACCGCCTGTTTCTATACCTCCTTCAATAATACTATATAATTTTTTTCGCTGTCGTTCCCGTTCTAATGCGTCCCGTCTTGCCTGTTCTTCTTCTCTCCTTCTTATTTCTTCTTGTCTCCGCCGTCTTTCACGCTCCTCTTCCTCTTGTCTTCTTTTTAGTTCTTCCTGCTTCTTTTTCTCATTTTCGCGCTCAAATTCAGCCCTTTGTTTATCCTCATTTATGTTTCTGATCTTTTTCTTTAATACACCTAATACGGTTTCGTCTACACGGTTATAGGATCCTCTTGTATTAAATAGTTGAATCAAGTCATCTACATATTTATTCAGTGCTTCTGGGTCTTTTGCATTCATTACAACCGGTTTATCAATGAAATAATGTTCCAAAAATTCTTCCAATACCCGAGTGTCTTGTGGATTTGGGCGCTCCTTCAGATTTTGTAAAAAAGCTTTATCTATTATAACATATGGCACAGCTCTACTCTTTTTTTTATTAGGATTCGCCGGATTGAAGTATTCTTTGAAACTTTCCGTAGCCATTCGATTGATTGCTTTCATCTTTTCCAACAAACTCATACAGCATAATGTAGGCGCAATGTTTTGTTTTGGGAATTCACTATTAGGAATTTTATTATCAAGTACTAATTTGTCTACTACATCGAAAAAGATTTCGCGTTTATCCTCAATATATTCATTCAGTGCGTCTCCATAATATTTGATTAATTCCGGTTTTTCAGTGATATTTGTTGGTATCGGTACGCCTAAACTTTGCAATGACCTATTTATTTCGCGAGGTTTATCTTCGGAGGGTTCGTGAAATTTTTTATCACAATCCTTCAGAACATTTATATAGCTCTTAATTGGTTCTACAAAATCGCCGCCACCTCTTTTGCTAATAGTACTTTTTCGTTTATGTGCGTTGGTCCGTGTTCTGGTTCTGGTTCTACTAATTTGTTTTTTATGAATTTTTGTTCTGTTTTTCTTATTCATCTTCTTACGCAGCGTATGACGCTTCATTTATATAAATGCATATTTTTTTCCCGGAAAATGTAAAAAACTTTTGTGCCATTTTACTACATAATGTAGGAGATCGTGCTAAAACGCGGGTAAAAACCGTCCCTACACGTGTAGTATCGAAATTTTAAGTGTTTTTTAAAGACTTTTTAGAATTTCCAAAAATGGACATTTATAAATGTCCAAAATTCAAAAGTTAAAATACTTTATGCCAAATTTCCAAAATGTGACCATAATTGAAATTTATGCTCTGGTCACAGAAAATATAATTCTAAAAATGTGAGCATAAAATTTTTTATTTTAAAGGGTTTATATTTAGGAGTTTTTTTCTGTATCTTTTATATGATACATTCGGATACAAAAACACATCAAAAAAACATCGCAAAATTTGTATGTGAAAAATGTGACTTTACTTGCAGTAAAAAAGGTGATTGGGACAGACACTTAATAAGACCAAAACATTTAAATAATATTAATATGGTACAAAATGATACAAAAAAAAACATCGAAAACATCGAAAGTAATAAATATGTATGTGAATGTGGTAATATGTATAAACATCACTCAGGCTTATGGAGACATAAACAAAAATGTATATCAAAATCAGATGATTCTACTTCAGAAGACGAACCAACTGAGAAAAAAACAAATGAACCTACTGACAAGGATTTAATTATGATGCTCATTAAAGAAAATAGCGAATTGAAGGCGATGATGATGAAAGTATTAGAAAACGGTACTACCAATAATAGTCACAACACAACAAACACCAATTCCCATAATAAGGCATTCAATCTGCAATTCTTTTTAAACGAGACTTGTAAGGATGCGATGAATATTATGGATTTTGTTGAGTCTATCCAGTTGCAGCTTAGTGATTTGGAGAAGATGGGCGAAATCGGTTATGTCGATGGAATTTCAAATATCATTGTGAAGAATTTAAATGCGCTCGATGTTACTCAACGTCCCGTACATTGCACGGATAAAAAGAGAGAAACCATTTACATAAAAGACGAAGATAAATGGGAAAAAGACGAGGAAAAGAATAAAATACGCAAAGTCATTAAAAAGGTCGCCACCAAAAATGCGCGATTGATTCAAAAATTTAAAGAAAAACATCCCGATTATAACGAATACCATTCAAAATACTCTACCCAATATCATAAATTAATTATCGAATCGCTTGGCGGATCAGGTGATAATGATGTGGAAAAAGAAGATAAGATTATTCGAAATATTACCAAAAATATTGTAGTAGATAAGGGCGAAAACACTAGCTAATTCACTTTAGGCGAAACCAACTTCCAAGGGCTCAATGACAGTTCCTTTGGAAATAGCATTTCGTGGGTTATAAAAGGTATCTGATGATATATTAAGGCACATTTTTAAATTCTTCATTTGCTATAATTTCACATTTTTTTGAACACGCGAATATCCTTTTCATCATATACACAATATCCTCTCTTGGTCTATCATATAGATACGCATCACATATACAACATTTTAAATCCAACGAACGAATAACTTGAAATATAGGTTTCATCTGGGGTCTATGTTCAACATTAAACTCATAAATAATGTCTTGTATTTCTTTTGGTAATAATATTATTTTAGATGATATATTTTCCATATTAGTTTGATTCAATTGATTCAATTGATTTATATTGTGTTAAACGCCTTTATATAGGCAATGTTTGTGGATTTTTAGAGGGTTTTGTCTCATTGCAAATTTTCAGGTGTGTAAAATAATAAATTCTGTGTAAAATATATTATTTTGGTATTTTATAGAATGGTGCGTTTAACTATAAAACAAGCGGAGTTACTTTTAGCAGCAATTTGTAAATATGATTCTAGATTATGTGATCAGATCAAATCTTTGGTAAACTTAAAAAGAAGTGGAAAATTAAATCTACTTTATTCTGATGGTGATCAGGTCACACTAAATAGAACAACAGTAGCCGGCGGTGTTCCAATTGGTGCGATTATTAATCCACTGAGCTGCAGTGTTGAACATTGCACTTGGGTTTTTGGCGTTTGCATATGTTAATACAAAATAATAAATTTCGAGTAAAATATATTATTTTGGTATTTTATAGAATGGTGCGTTTAACTATAAAACAAGCGGAGTTACTTTTAGCAGCAATTTGTAAATATGATTCTACATTATGTGATCAGATCAAATATCTGGTAAATTTAAAAAGAAGTGGAAAATTAAATCTATTTTATTCTGATGGTGATCAGGTAACACTAAGTAGAACAACAGTAGCCGGCGGTGTTACAATGGGTGCGGTTATTAATCAACTAAGCTGCGATCCTTTTAAGTGTGCGATTATTTTTGGCGCTTGCATATGTTAATTCAAAATAATAAATTCTGAGTGAAATATATTATTTTGGTATTTTATAGAATGGTGCGTTTAAATAAAAAACTATCAGAGCAATTTTTATCAGTAATTTGTCAAAACGACTCTACATTATGTAATCATATTAAATTATTAGTACTATTAAAAAGAAGTGGAAGATTATCTACATATTATGCACACGGCGATTTAAATGCACAGACTACAATAACAGTAGCCGGAAACGTAAAAATGGGTTCTATTATTAGTCAACTAACTTGCGATCCTAATTACAATGAATGCGATTTATGATGATGATTTAAATGGTGCAATTATTTTTGGTGTGTATCTCTTTATATTCTTAATGAATTTGTGGAATGTTTATTTCAAAATACATCCAAGAATATTGTAATCTAACCCATTTATATTATAATAATTTTATAATGTATTTTTATATACATATATAAATGGCAAAGTTTACAGGTGGCGCAAAGTTTACGGGTGGTGCAAAGTTTATGAACGTTTCAATGGTTACTTGTTGCAATATTTTGATGTGCGTTATAATCGTATTAGTAATGTTACATATTTTAGGATACACAAATATCACAATTCACACAAAAGAAGGAATGAGTAGTGGACGTAAAATAACACCTTTGATTTGGATGGTTATAGCGTTTATGAGTTTGATCGGTATAGTCGGAATATTTGGTATGTTGAAATCAGCTAGTAGTAATTAATGCGGTAAATATATTTTTATGTAATTTAGTAAAATTATATAAAATTTTCAAAACGAGAAAAATTAATTATTTGGCTCCGCGACGGCTTAAACCGAAGGTCCAAAGGTACTGTCGTTGAAGCGTTGCTTAAAGGTACCAACGCTAAAGCTTCGCGGAAGTCCCTTTTTACTTCGTTACAACCTTTCCTAAAGGTGGAAATCCGCGGCAACAGTATCAACAACCCTCTTGCGCATTTGATAATTCAAACAATACATTAATAACGAAGGATGTAATTCATTTACATATTTTTGTACCACGGCATTACTCACAAACAATTTTTGTTCTCGCAGTTCGTGTAAAAACTTTTGATGAATGGTATACATATGTGTTCTATATTGTTCGGAAAATTCGATTAGCGGCTTCTCCTTTTTAACATAACAAGAAATATAGTTCGCAAACAATGTGTTAGTAAATAGATGCACTTGATCTCTAAAGCCAGAAAAATCCTTCTTGTTCTCCGGATAGAATTTCAAAAACTCGCCTACCTTACCTTCTTTTCTAAGACATAAATATTGATATTGTAATTTGGGTTGATTTCCTCGCAAATTACGCACTTGTTCGTAAACCGGATTTCTAATTTTCGCGCGCTCCCCAGTCTCCTTATTGTGTAGAACAACGCCAACAACCGAGTAGGCCGTATTCATTGACGCAAACTCATCTATTAGATCCGAATATTTTTCAAATTTATAAACTTTCGGAAACATTACGGTGGTATTCAAAGCAAAAAAGATGTCTCTAAAATCCTGCGAATCGAATACGTCGACGTATACAGCAGTCGTTTGATTTTCCTCTTCCTCCTGATTGTGGATCGAATAGACTGCTACCAAATATAATTGCGAATGTTTAAATGGTACAACAATTCTATTTTCTGGATGTTGAAGCACAAAACTATAGCATTTATCCTTTTCCAAATTGTCCAATACAAGTCTGCACTCCGTTGCCGCCTCTAAAAACATATCCCGGAAAGTCTTGGATTGATGCCCTTTATAAAAACTAGATGTGGCACCCACTGTATTACGAGTCGAAATTTCCCAGCCTCCAGTTAATCCAATTGAATTATCCCAAAAGACGTTGATCATCGTACCTTCAATAAATTCTTCCGCAATAATACCACGTGTATCTTCACTGTATTTTTTAATAAATTCATCACAAGGGATTGATTTAGGAGGTGCAAAACCCACTACATCATTGTTGCAATTCAGTATTACGGAACGGCATAAACCATACGTAGGTATTAAATCAATGTTCAAAAAATTCTTATCATATCGTACTACTTTATATATAGCATTGTTCGCAGTTCTACATTCGACTTTATTTAATTTTAGTACATTTAAACCAGAAAAATCGCCGCCTTTAATTATATCATAGAATCCGGGAATTTCACTCAAAGTATATCTTGTAGCAGTAGTCATTTATCAATATTAATAATTACTAATTTGTCTTTAAACTATAATTTAATATTGATTTTTACTTAAGCATAAAAATTTCTATTATAAATATAGAAACAAATGTCATCAAATATTGAAAAAGAATCAGAAACGGAATCTAGCCCTAATCCAAATCCAAACGATACTATATTAGAGCTACAATTAGGTGATGTAATACATATAACGAACCCATTAAATGACGAATTAAACGATCAAACATTTATTATTGACTATATAGACAAAACAAAGGCTTATTTAATTAATTCCGACACAATGAAACGAATCCGTTTGTCCATATCCCCGGAAGGAACGATTGGCGATGGAAATATTACTCGCATAGCAATTTTAAGCAGAAGTGATACTGGCAGTTATGCGAGACAAAATGATTTACTACCAGGCAAATGGATTAATATTTATTTTGAGGGTGATTTTCCAATTATAATAACTGGAGAGATTACGAATTTAGAAAATGATATGATCGAAGTGAAAACGGTAGACGGTGATATTATATATTTAAATTTTGATTACAAGGGAATTCCTGAAAATCTACCCATTGAAATGATTGAAATCAGAGAGAAACCAAGTGAATTATTAGCAAAAGAAAACGAAGAAAACGAAGAATTCGTTGACGAAGTGAAAGAATCTTTAGAAGAGATTCCAGAATTAAAGACGGTTCCAGAAAAGGTCTTTGTAGAACCAGAAACAATCCAATTGAACGTGCCATTGAAAAGTATAAAAGACCAGTTGCGCGAATTTATCATCAAAGCAGACCAAGTACAATTTGGTGATGAAGAATTTGGACCCATTGTGCAATATGTGGATGTGGCATCAAAAAGTCAGCGCTATAGCATTGAAAGCCAAGTGAGTGATTTATTAGACGAATTATTATCAACCATCCCAAATGCAGAGAGAACTCCTCGCGTGCTTAACAACATTCACATTATGATTGAAAGATTCAAACAGCTCAGAGAAAATTTCTCTCATTTTGATCAATATGGCAATGTAGAAAGTGCAATCGTTAAAGAAGCGACATACAAACCCTTATCCAATTATTTTGCCAATTTTAAAACAAATTTATACTGGATTTTACCCGTTGTTAAAAATATTAAAAAGGTGTACAATGTCCAACACATAGATGAAGAAAACAATGATATAGTCGAAATTGATTTAGATCGCGACGTTAGTAATATGGAAGAATTGATTGAAAATTATAAATCGAATAATTTACCAGCAGAACAAAATAAATACGCATCTCTATACTCGGAATTGAACCCCTATTTTACTCCTTTCGAAAATATTGGCGATGAAAAATCGACTGGTATTATCGACGAAAAATACATAAACGCGGATATCAATACCATTGTTGATAATTTGGAAGAAATGTATTCCTCCATTTTCAATAGTAACGCGATTCGGAATCGCCGCTTTGTCATCCAAAAATATAACACAGCGCTAACGAAATTGGATACAATCGATTCAACTGGTGCAAAACTGATCACCGTGCGAACGAATATTTCAGCCAACGATAGTATGTCTATTAAATCTATTATAACATTGCCAGAACCAGTGATGCGATTTTCAAAGATAAATCTGCCTGGTACCAATATGCTAGATCGTGCAAATCTCAACTTGGCGTTTTTAAATTATTGGCAATTACTGAAAAAGAAAACCAATGTAAATACGAATTTTATCGATAATTTCGAAAATGAATTGGATTTCAACGAGCAGAATTTCGCCAATAACATAAAGAATTTTGCACTCAATTTAAGCGAAGAAAGCACAAAAGGTTTAACACGTGCAGAAATTTACCAACAATTTGTAAAGACTTTTATACCCAAAACACGAATCTTATTTAATTTGGTGAAAAAATATATTACTGGTAAACTGTCAATTGTAGACGTGGTTTCTTATTTAGAGCCATTCCTTATATACTCTGACGATTTAACATTTATGCAATACAAGGAAATTGTAGAATTCATCAACGAGGAGATTTCAAAATACAACAAGGGATTTATTGAACGTTCGCGTATTTTTAAAATGCTTGGTCAAACAAAAGCACGGCAAAATGTGATTCCCGCAAAAGCCTTCACAATTATTGAAATATTAAATCGCGGCTTACGTAATGAAGTGATCAATGAAGGATATGATATGTATAATCCAGAAGCCACATTTACCAATTCAGAAATTTTGCGCAAAATGACCATCCGCGATTACACCAAATTGTATACTACTGCTCTTTCTGTGCAAAGTTTCCCGCTAATGTTTCCTAGTGAATTTTCGAATCTCTTTGAAGAAGAAAAGAAAAAGATAGACGGTAAATTACAAAAGGAAGAAGGAGAAGACAAATGTAAAACAGTGACTATTGCAAAGTATTACACAAATATTGTGGAATTGGAAGCCGATAATGATAAAACAATCTATTTCGACAAAAAATACGACAAAACGAATTACGGCGTCTTGGAGGAAGTCTATGGCAAGGAAGTACTATCTATGTCATCCGATGAATTACGAGCTCATATAATGAAAGATTTAATGCAAAAGAAGAAATTCAGTGAATCGGAAGCCGAATATCAGGCAAACACATTGATCGATGGTCATAAAAAGGTAATAGAAGGGCAATTTGCGATCCTTTATAAAGGTTATCAAGAAAATGCGGCCAATGAAATCGACTTTTATGTTCGCAATGATAATAAATGGGTCATCGATAATGAATTGAATAAAGAAAATATTAACACCGACGAACCATCCGTCTTATGTGATATGCAAAAACAATGCATCAGTGTTCCTAGCAATATTGACGACAAATGTGAGAGTGTAAAATACGACGAATTGGGATTGCAAACCAAATTACTCAAAGATGTCATCAGTGAGTTTGATATAAAATACAAAATGTCGAAGGAAGAATTCCAAAAAAAGATTACAGAAAAATTCGACTATTTAAAATCAATCATTTCGCTTCTCACAAAGATCGAAACCAACAATATGTTAAAATACAATAATCAAAAGTATAAATTAGGCGCGGGTTCAGAAGACGATACAAGTAATAGACCCGTCTCTCCATATCAAGAATTATTGAATTTAATTTTGCGTCAAAAGGATTTCGTCAAGAAGCAAAACGATATAGTCAAATTCGTAAATACTTATGCGCGAAAGGCGCTGCCAGGATTAGGACCATTAAATGAACTCGAATCAAGTCATTGGTTATATTGTATTAAAACACACGTACCGCTGTTACCATCCTTCAAATACGATTTAGCCGAGTCTTTTATAGTAGAAGGACAATATGGTTATTTGGATTATCTAGAAATTGTGAAATCAAAAATCGGGAAGCAAAGTGATGACGGTGATTGGTGGTGCGATGAACACAGTGGCTGGCCTATTTGCCCTACGAATTTCGACTTTGAAGAAGGGTATGACGAAGGTTTTAAAATATCTACACGAGCAATTATGGAAGAAGATGCTGGGAACAAAATCGTGTCTGCCAATGCCGAAAAAGCAATCAAATATGACACACCTGATACCAAAATGATAAATAATATTATAAACACCTTATGTGTTGCAATGGGTATAAATATTGAGACGCAAAAAGAGTTTATCATCAACGTGGTTTTGGATTCGGTGAAAAATACAGTAGAGGCTGAGAGCGATTATAAGCAAATGGTCCGTGAAATGGCCGAAAAGGGTAAAAAAATAATGTCGTACAAGGATTTCTATAATACCGCGTTGCTCTACTATACATTGGGCACCTTCTTGATCGCCGTTCAAACAGCAATACCATCGGTGAAAACCAGAAAAACCCATCCTGGCTGTGTGAGATCATTTAGTGGTTATCCATTTGAAGGCGCGGGTGATTTAACGAGTGTCACTTACTTGGGCTGTGTTGCCTATGATATACGTGAATCTGGCGAACCTTGGAACATACTAAAGGGTAAAAAACAAGATGTAATTATCAATAAAATTAAATCCGCCATAAACGATGTTTTACTAGCATTGCCTGAAGTGAAACGCAAATTTGACGAAAAAACGGAATATTTATTAACCAATCCTGCGACGGCGATACCCGAGGAACACGATATTGCCAAGTGGTCACAATTTTTGCCTCCATTAGTCAATTATAAGATTAAACATCTGGTTAATATTTCGCCCGAATTCAAAAAAGCATTGATGTCGGATTTAAGAACAGGTACGATTACTCAAAGAGAAAAAATAATGGTGATCGACTCCAAAATAATACAATTCTCTCTGGCTCTCATAGAAAGAATACAAGAAATTGTTAAAAAACACGCATTGCTTTTACATACCTCAGGAAATGAACCATATCTTGAAAACGCGTGTTGTGATAGTAAAGAAAACGAGTCCACTGTCCAATATTTTGTATCTAGAGATCCGCGAATTGCTGAATATAATATTGTAGTAGAACAGTTGTCCAATATGTTGTATGATATTCGAAGTTACTCAGAAGCTGGCATATTTTACAGTAACATTAATACAAAAAATAAATATCCTTCTATCAATACAGATTTCAACGAGAGAACCATTTATTTGGCGTTTATTTATTTTTGTAAATTTAAATCGTTGATTCCTATTCCAGAAGATCTACTACCGCTGTGCACGAATAAACCGGAGTCTTCACTCATTAATCCAAATGATTCGATTGATCGTATTATACAGAAGTTGAAGGATGATGGTAGAAATTACACCAACCAGCAATTTTTAAGATTATTACAGGTGATAAGTCAACATCATATTATCAACATTGATTTAAATAAACCGGAAATATCGTCGGTTACAAAATTGATGAAATTAATCGAGGCGGTGGATGATGAAAACGATGAAGTGTTTGAAAAATCATTGCGAGATCTGATTAGCAACTCATTGGACACGTTTGATATTGCCAGTGAAAATTACACAAAAGAAGTAAAAGAATTGAACAACTTTTTAGCTAGAAATATTGATTCGATGAAGGAGGAAATTATTAGTTTCGTTCAAGAAAACAAGAGTTCAAATATAACCAATAGCGTGGTAAGAAAAATGACGAAGAGTATTGAGAATTTGTCTAATTGGGTGGCAGATAGTTCTAATAGAAACGAAAATACTAACAAGGTGTCAGACGATAAATTATACAATATTGTGAACTTTTACAAGAATTTCATAGAAAATTTCGTAAATGTGTTTCCAAATATAATTTTAAATAAGGTTGATTATGACGATATTCATATTCCAAAATATTATGGATTTTCAAAATCCCATTCCGGAAAATTGAAGAAATTTATTGGTGGATATTATGAAAAATTGAAAAGTTTCTATGGTATTTCGACTCTGCAAAATATCTTATTTACTATACAGAAAAGCGCCAAGAATTTGGTTAAAATAGCAAATGCGACTCCTAGTTTCACTAGTATTAGAGTGACTGCAGAAAAAACAATCAAACCGGTTTTTGATGAAAGAACCAGCAGATTACTATTCGAATATTATTTATTGCGCACATTAATCAATTACATTGAGTTATCGGATGAAGAGGAAATGGTGACAGTTGAAGTCCAAAAAGAAAAGGAAGTAACCGATATTTTTGCGGTCGAATATTTGGAAGAGGCATCCACGAGAATAGATATAGCTATGACTTCGAGGAATGAAATGGATACCAGAATATTAACGGGGAACAAAAAAGAGTTGAGACAAAAAACCGCCGAATTATTAATTGCATTTGTAGACATAATGAATAATCAGAAAGAGACAGTCGATACTTCTTATGAAGAAATACAAGATCGTATATTTAAATTAAAGGAAAAAGAAAAAGATATGGTTACGGATAGACTGAAAAGTATGACAGATGAGCAAAGAGATGCAGATACAATATTGAAAATAAACAAATTGGGGATGTATAGCAAAGGAATGCAAAAAGGGCTCACAGTCTTAGACAAAGATTTCTATGACGAAGAACAATCATTTAGAGATAAAATGAATCAAGCAGAGAGAAAGATTCGAAAGAAAAATGCAGACGCAAATGATGAAAATATTGATATATTGTTAGACGAGTATATGGAGCAACAACAGGTGGAGGCGGAAATAGACGCAGAAGCTTATGATATGGAATATATGAATGAGGAGTTTTTAAATGGAAATACGGATGGGAGTGGTGCTCCAGAAGAAGAGTATGAAGATTATAGCGAGGAATATTAGATCCACCTTATCCACCTTTAGAAAAGGTGGAGCCAAATTGTAACGAAGTAAGAGGAAATCCTTAAAACCATTATTTTAGAAAGGTTGCAAAAATTTTACCCACTATTTGAAAAAGGTTTTGCTCCACTTTTTCAAAAGTGGAAAAAAATTTGTTATAATTATATATAAGACAAAATGTACAAAAACTATATTAGACAAAATATCACCCTCGTGGCTATCATATTATTTATTACTATTTTTGGTTCTATCCAAATGATGAAACCTGCGTGTTTTTATAATAAAGACGGAAGTATTCGCGAATTTGGTATTGGATACAGAAACAAAACAATTCTCCCCATTTGGCTATTATCATTAGTTTTAGGCATCCTCTGTTATTTAGCAGTTATGTATTATGTATCTAGTCCTAGAATATTTTAACCATTTGTATTCCGATGAAGCTTTGTAAAATATATATAAAGGTATTAGAGCTAACAAATGAATAATAATAGTTAAATGGTAAATATACAACACATTGAAAAACGTATCATTAGAGTACTTAAGGTTACTTGCATTGGATGGGGATCCTTAGGATTTTATAGAGGCATTCAAGACTACGATTATGAACACCAAAATGATTTAGAAAGATATAACAGCAAAATGCTCGAATATAATGAATCACTGAAAAAATATAAAACAGGAAATCCTTATTATAGTGAGCCAACTCTTCCTGAAAAACCACACAAATATTACTTGACCTCATTATCAAAAGGTGTTGCAGGGACGTGTTTCTATTTGAATCCTATTTTCTTTTTATTTTATGTTTCTAAAGAATTATACCGTTTGGAAGCATATTTACGTAATATAGATGATGTCAAAAATAAGACATATTATAAAAAATTATAAATCCACTTTTGAGAAAAGTGGAGCAAAACCTTTTAATTTTAGAAAAGTTGCAACGAAGTAAGAGCAAAACCAATTTTACACTACTTCATATTTCAAATGTCTAATTTTGTTTTCGTTTAGATTGGATAACATATATATACATACATTATACTACACTAACTAGAAATGATTCAAAATAAATTTTTCTTGTTGCTTTGTTTATTACATTATTACCATAATGATGCTTTTTACATACCATTGAGTCCTTCTTTCTTTCAAAAAAAACACACACATTTATTACAAGCAAATAAAAGTGATAAAAGTGATAAAAATGATAACAATAAGGAGTTGGATAATAATGATTTAGAAATAGATACTACAATTAAATCACCTAATAAAATTTTCCGTTTAGGAAGATCGAAAGATCAAGACGGTAAAAGTAACATTTGGTCGGTAGAACCTAAAATGGAAGTTGTATATGAAGAAATCAATGAATTTAATAAAAATATTTTGACAGGTGGATTAATTGTTACTGGAATGTTAGCAAGTTTGCCTGTATTATATACTTTGAGTAAATATATCCAAAATATAGATTATTGAAGAGATATAGATTTTTATTTTTTTATTTTGTAAAAAAATAAATTTATTTTAAGCTCCAATTGAGGATTGAACTCAAGACCTTTACATTACAAGTGTAATGCTCTACCACTAAGCTATTGGAACTTTTTGTGACTATACATTAGTCACAATATAAATAGTATATTTATCTTTAAGTAGTTTACATCCACTTTTTAAAAAGTGGAGCAAAAATAATTTTACATTTTTCAAATTTTGTTACAAGGTTTGGCTCCGCAACTTCAGTCCCTATGGTTTTGCACAACTTTTCTCAAAAGTTGTTTAGTTTGTAATCGTATACGTTGTACTAGTTGCAAGCGCCTTCTCTCCTTGTGCCTTCTTTTCGGCATCTAAAAATTGCTGATAATTTTTCTCCATAGTTTTAGGATTGCTTATACAACCACGCGTGGTAATTTTCAATTGAACAATCGAAGTCAACAAAAGACCTGTGTACATATACCACATTGACTCACCCACATTATCTCGGGTCACAACTAATTCAAACAAATCATTCTTCATTTTCGATGTTTCTGGACTATCGGTTTGATATTGTTGTTTCATCAATGGTTTTAAAATATTCCAATAAGAGTCGAAATTGGATGGTACAATTTGATTAATTAAAACCGACGTATTTCCACAAATTTTGATAATAGCATCCGCTGCACTTTGCATAGCCTCTTTTTGCTCTGGAGTTGCAGCGGTGTCTGCGTCCATTTTCTTTTGAATGTCCGGATTAATTAGTAGCTCGGTGATTATTTTATTTGCTGATCCAGCGACCCAAAAATAGCCAATGACATCGGAAAATGCACTTTTAAAACCAGGATAAACAGATAATACAACGATTAATACCCCAAAAATTAATGTCCACGGCAAAAAGGTGAAAACCCCGGCAGCGCCCATATTCTCAGTAATACTTCCACCACAATTGGATGAAATAATGGATGCATTAACTATAAATTGAATAACCATTACCAATAATAAATAAACAGCTAAATACATATAATTATTACTGGTGTATTCTTTGTATTTTTGAGGATTAACTGATATTTCGTAAGTAAAACTAGGCTTTATAGCCAAATAATAGAATAATGTTGTCAATAAAAAAGTTACAATATTTAAATAAGAATTAGCCATATAAATAATATGTATAATTTAATTTATAATTTTAACTATAATTATTAACCACCCCTTTTTATGCAATTTAATGATTTGTATGACCAAGGCGCTAAACCAATACTTACCGAGCCAGGAGTAAAATATTTTTTGCATCAAACTCTAAAACAATGTCATACTATTAGAGATAATTTTCATAATATGGTATTCAACATTGGGTTATTTATTGCATTTTTACTTGTTTTAGGATTAATTTTGTTTTATAAATACAAAGGTAAATTGAGTCCTGTCGAAATAGAGAAAAAAAATAAGGAAAAACAACAATATATATTGTCAAAAATACAGAATTTCCAAAGAGCTAAACGTATAGCACATCAAGAATTAATTACAGGGTTGCCCAATTGGGAAAGTGAATATGATATTATACATTCTAAACCATCCTATTAAACAAGTACAATTTTATTATATTTTTGTGTTAAAGTACAAAAATATAACATATACAATATATATAAATTATATTATGGAAATTAGTTCAGACACAATAGACACCAGTTCAAAAACTAACACGTCATCACTTCCTGATGTCAAAGAGGCGTTAAACGAATATTTCAAACTCAAACTAAAATATGAAACACAAATTATGAATAATAAAAAACAAATTTTGAATAATACAACATTAAGTAATAGAGAGAAACGTTCCGAGTTTTTAAAATTGAAGCCCAAATGTATAAATTGCAAGAGACCTGGCGGAACTAGGTTTCAAACACTGTTTTTTCCTGAAACGGATATAGATGAATCCTATAGAGAACACCGTGCTACGTGTGGAGTTGTTGCGGATCCGTGCCTACTAAATATCAAAATTCAAATCGGAAAAGTAGAAATGTTACCAGACATTTTAAATTCAATGGAAAAAGAGATTAGAGATGCAAAAAATGAAGTTATCGACAACAAAAACAAACTTTTATTCGGTTATTTAACGACCGAAGAAGTACTGGAAAAATTCGAAAGCTTAAAAGATACGATTAATTATTACTCTTCTTTGTATGAGGCATATTTAGGACGTTTTAATGATCTTGTTGATAATGATGAAACCAATACCGAAATTAACGAATCAATTACCAATTCTTATATACAAATAAATCAGATTAAAGATTGTATTAAAAAAATGAATGAAACTGATAATGTGCAATATGCGCGTGATGCGGTGAATATATACATCAATACATTAGTACCTTTAATGAAAAAAACTAGAGCTTTAAAATATAACGAAACAATGGTGTGGCATAATAATGATACCAATACGTGTAATTTGATCCAAAATAAATATAGTATTCAAAATCTATCTTACACTAGTTTTCAAAATAAAGTGGTCGCATTTGATATGGGTGAGGAATTTGTTGCTAAGAAAAAACCTGGATTAGTCATTGAGTCATCATCCGAGTCTTCCAATGAATCGGAAGAAGGTAAATTTGTCGTGAAACATCTTCATCCCAAGCCAAATAAAGAAATACCCCAAGATGAGCCTATTTATGGTCAGGGGAAAGACGGGATTGCTTGGAATATCCCAGAATACAATAAATTGTGGGAAGTTTTACCGACGAAACTCAAAAATGTATTAAGACTAGATAATGAGTGGATAAAATCATTTATGTTTAATTGTGTTAATGCAAGAGCAAAATCACAAGAATGTACATTTACAGCTCCTCGGGATTTAAAAATGCCTCCAGAAAAATTATCCGACGGGAAATACGATTTGGGAGTGCAAATTTATAGTGATGAATTTAACAAGTTACCTAAGGGTGTACAAGATAACTATTTAAAACTATATTCTACAAAAGACGGAGTAACAGATTACAAATTATTTATAAATGCAATGAATGATATTGTGGCAAAAGCGGTAGACTTTATCCACCTTTAAGAAAGGTGGAGCCAAATCAACCTTTAAGCAACGACAGTACCTTTTGACCATCGGTTTAAGCAACGCTACCTTCGGTTTAAACCGTTGCTCAGCCAAATCGTCTCAAATTTTTGCTCTCGATTTTTGAAGGTATTATTTCGGTTTTCGATTTCGCGTTTTATTACAATTTGTATATGTTACATAATTATTTCGGTCTTTTGTCTTCAAGTAAATAATACTCAACAGAAGTTAATTTATAATCATTACTTTTATGATTTGTCATATAATATATTTTGAAAAATTTATATATATTATAAATATTATATATAAATATTATATAAATAATATGAGTGATATTCCTTCATTAAGAAAAAGTCAAATAGAAAAAGGGCAATTACCTAGTTCCACTATACCTATTCCAATAACACAAAAATCACCAGATGATTATAAAGATGATATAAACGCAAACAGAAATTCTATTATAGATGGATTAGTAAATAATGGGTTTACTTCTCAATTTGTTAAAGATTTATTAGACAAATTATCTCCTGAAGAAATTCATTTAGCAAGTATGAACTTACCACAAATAATTTCCAGATTTAGCAAAATGGATAAAAGTCGTGTTCGTGTAAATGATGTTGTAAGATATATAATATTATTTGATGAAGATACTTTATCGTATGGTCCTTCTGTATTTACTTCAAGACCTGCCCAAAAAAAACCTGCTGAACCAGTTTATTCGCATCCAGATGAAACAGATAAAATAGTTTTAGAAAGTGCTATTTGTTTGGCAAAATGGCAAGAAAATATTGCTAGTATAGATCCGGTGACTTATCCAAAACCATATGTTTTACAAGAAAACTGGTCTATACGAAGTAATAAACAACACCCGCTATATGGTTATAGTGATGATTTTATAGATCAATTAAGAAAAAAACGATATGTATATGAAAATTTTGTATATCTTTTGCCACTATCTAAATTACCAAAAGATAAATTACGAGAAAATTATAATAAAATAATACAATTAAGAACCGCACTTTCAAATTTTTCTGGAGATTTTAGTATCAGTCAGAAAGAATGGATTAAAAATTTAATGAAAGAAAATGGAGGAAGAGTGCGTGATGCTCAAAATGCGTATATAGCCAGTATAAATAATGCGACTAATGGAATATTTGAACCGGGTAATATTGCCAGAGACGTTTTTTCATCTCCTTCCGGGTGGGGGTTTAAATCATTGGGCCAACAGACATACTCTGGCCAAGATATGCCTTATGGTAATTGGCGTGAAAATATTGCTGAATTGGTATTAGAACGAATAGATTGTTTTATAGATTTTTTTAAAAAACTAGACCCAACACTTTTAGGAGGCAATAAAAATAAAAAAAATAAAAAACAAAAAACCGATAAAAAACAAAAAACTAATAAAAAACGGAAAACCAATAAAAAACAAAAAACCAAAAGAGTTAAAACCGTAAAAAGAAGAAGGTAATTTTTATCGGTTTCTTAAATTTCCAAAGGTGTAAAAAGTATAACCAACCGGGTTTGCCTTTACTTCGTTATAACTTTTTTAAATGTAGATATATATTAATGATATTTAACTACATTTCTTTGCCAGTCTTTTTAATCAGTTTTGCGATCGGACTCTTTTTTATTTATATTTTAGGACCAGAAATGAAGAAAATTTATGTGTACCCTAGTCCAGAAACAGTAGGCAAGGTTTTATTTAAAGATAAAGCCGATAACTGTTTTTATTTTCAAGAAGAAGTAGTAGAGTGCCCTTCGGATGAATCTAAAATATCTATGGTACCAATACAGACCTAATTCAACCTTTAAGAAAGGTTGAGCCAAATCCACTTTTAAAAGTGGAGCAAAATACTAACAACGTAGGTGCAATATGTAAACTATTTTTTAAATTGTCTTTGGCTCCACCTTTTTTAAAGGTGGATAAAGGTGGATTTTTTTTAAAAGTGGATATATATGGCAGTAAATCTAGGCAAATTTGTTCACACAGAAACCGGTAAAATTATGATGTCCGTATTATTAGGCTTTGGTTTAGCTTCTTTATTCAGAACCGTATGTAAAAACAAAGAATGTTTATTATTTCACGCACCACCTTTAGAACAAATCAAAGACAAAATATACAAAAGTTCAGGAAAATGTGTAAAGTACAATCCTGTATCTAGCAAATGTAGTTTAAATGCCAAAACAGTGGAATTCGAATAATTTACGTTTTCTTTGTTTTTTTGTTTTTGTTTCTTTGTTTGCGTAATTATTATAATCAATCAATCTTTATAATAATTATGAGTGATTCAACTAATATTTTAGACTTGCCTACCGATCCTGTTGGCGGGGGAAATATAAGCAATAATATATCATTAAATGCTTCCGAAAATGTAGTAATACAAAGACAAGGACAAGGACCACCTGTGGATGCACAAGGATTAACTTTAGATCAAACAACCATTAGTCAAATTGTGAATGGATTACAACAAGCCACTATTAGTGGTGCGACTCAATTACCATCTCGAGATATTCCTATGACTACAACTGGTCACAGTACGGATCCACAAATTCAACCTAATTATGTGCCACCACCGCAAAATAATATCGATTATATTAAGAATTATGAACAAACGAGTGATATGATAAATGATTACCATAAAAATCAGAATCGCGAGAATTCGTTAGACGAAATGTATAATGAAATTCAAACTCCGCTTTTATTGGCCGTTTTATATTTTTTATTTCAATTGCCCTTTTTCCGAAAGTTTTTGTTTCGCTATTTACCAGTATTATTTTCTAATGATGGGAATTTCAATATAAATGGGTTTTTATTTACGAGTGTGCTTTTTGGATTAGTCTTTTATTCACTCAATAAAATAACAAATCATTTCGGCAGTTTTTAAAGCCAACTTTGTTGGCGACTGTAAAAGCCGTAAGGTGACTGTTTAAAGCTGTAAAGCGACTGTAAAAGGCGACTGTAAAAAGCCTAGTAAAACCTGCTTAATATTTAATACAAGTATATTAAACATAATACACCTATTATCATTATTTAATGCCAAACTTTTTATTTTCATTATACACAACTTACACAAATGTAATTAGAATGACTATATTCGATTATTTCAAAACCGGAAATCACGTCTATGACACAATGATATCCACAGGAGTGATTAGTGTATTCGGTTATGTAATTAATTATTTATATGAAAATAAATTTAATCTAAATTTTACGAATCTATCATATGATGACATAAAAGGATATTTTTATAAAAAAAATACGGTTGTATTAGAGGGTAAAAGAAGCTCAACTGTTTCTTGTTATAATTATACCCATAACATATCATCTGTTTATAGTAATCGATTTAAGGCGATCTTAGATTATATTATTTTAAATATTGACAAAATAGACTCCATTTATCGCATCAAAGAAGCGCATAGTAATTTTCAATCGTCACGCGAAGATGGTGATAAGAAGAAAACACTTGATATTTATATGGTTGATCAAAATAAACATTTTAAAATTGACGATAATATTTTCGTCAAGGTAGAAATTGAACGAGAGGAATCAAACGATGACAAAGAAAAAATAGTTAGTAAAACGGATAAAATAACGGTACATATTTATTCCTATGTATATTCTGTAAATTATATTAAAAACTACGTAGACAATATTACTGAAAATTATGTATCCTCCATAAAAGAAAACCGCAGTTCCAAAAAATTTATTTATTTTTTAGATAAGGTAGAACCAAAAGGGGACGAATCAGGTTTAAATTGTTGGCGGGAACATATTTTTGAAAGTGCTAGAACCTTTAATAATATTTTCTTTGACGGTAAAAAAGAGCTCCTCACAAAAATAGATTTTTTCTTGAAAAACCGCGAATGGTATTACGAAAAAGGGATCCCGTACTCACTGGGAATCGGATTACACGGACCACCTGGAACCGGAAAAACATCCTTTATAAAAGCGCTAGCCAATCATACTGGACGTCATATTATTGTAATGTCTTTAAAAACAATTAAAACGAAAAGACAATTAGAACAGTTCTTCTTTGAAAACACATATAGTGACAAAAATGAACACAATAGTGTAACTTTTGATAAAAAAATTATTGTTTTTGAAGATATCGATTGTATTGGTGATATTATTTTAGATAGAAGTAAGAAAACGCGCACAACGAAGAATGTAGATATTTTAACAGATTCTATTACAAATGAAAATAACAAATGCGACGAAAGAAACAAACTTGAAAACGTATTACAAAACATTTGTGATATAGGCGATTTTAAAACCGTAAAAACCGTAAAAACGAATTTCTTGAGTGAAGATCCCATCACGTTAGACGACATTTTGAATCTATGGGATGGTATCAGAGAAACACCGGGCAGAATATTAATCATCTCGTCCAATCATTATGATAAATTAGACCCAGCATTAATTCGTCCGGGTAGAATTGATATTACACACGAGCTTAGTAAAGCAAGCCACACTACTATTTCCGAAATTTATTATCATTTATTCGGAACAAAGATTGATAAAAATACTTTGAGACAGATTAACGAGTATTTCTATTCGCCGGCGGAATTAATAAATATCTATGTTTCGCATAAAAATAAGGGCGATTTTTTGAAAAGATTGTTGCAGAACGAGAAAATCTAAACTAAAATATCTAGTTATACGTTCTAATATATTATTATAAATCACGGTTTATAATAATAAATAAAATACAATGATCAATGACTATGTAATTAAATTAATCGATAATTTACCGGACGATATTAAAAATGTCAAGGAACCGTTTGTCATCGACTTGGTATTGGACGGCGGTATTTTTAATGGCAGCTATTTAGTGGGCGCTCTGTATTTTTTAAAAGAAATGGAAAAACGCAATTATATAAAAATCGACCGAATATCCGGTTGCAGCATAGGTTCCATAGTCGCATTTTTATACTATATCGACGCATTGGATTTGATGCATAAATTATACGAAATAGTAAACACTGATTTTCGCAAAACATATAAGCTAACCTTTCTCAAAGAACTGAAGAAATATTTGGCAGGACGAATACCAGACGATATAATGCAAAAAGCGAATAACAAGCTCTTTATTAGTTATCATCATATTAAAAAGGGCATCAAGCAGGTGAAATCTTGCTACAAGGATGTAGACGAAATAATAAACACTATTATTAGATCATCGTTTATTCCGTTTTTAATAGACGGCAATATTTTGTATGAAAATAAATGCATCGATGGAATCACACCCTACATATTTTGTAAGGAGTCGAATAAAAAGATTCTCTATTTAGACTTGTACGGGTACGATAAAGTCGGTAATTTATTAAATGTGAAAAACGAAAAAACGAATTTTCATCGCATTCTCTCTGGACTTTTAGATATACATTCGTTTTTTATAAAACAAAGTTCTACACCAATGTGTAGCTACGTGAATGATTGGAACATAATCAATATAGGATTAAATTATGTAAAACTGTTTATAGAAAAATTATGTATTTATTTCACGTATTTATTGCTTTTTATTAAGGACAAAATCCCCGAAGAATTCCAAAATACGGTGTTTTATAAAATATTATCAAAAATAGTACAAGATATTTTTATCATAATATTGGAAAGTTATTGCTTGTAATAAATTGTAAAACTAGTTGCGTATAACAAGGAGAGAAATTATATGAGGTTTTATAAAATGGACGAAATTGATATAACGAGCAGCGATTTTTCGTTAGATGTTCCAACTATAGTAGATAACATTGCAGAAACTATAAATGCCGAAGGGGGTGAAGATTATACGATGTATATGTACATCGGTATTTTTATTTTTATTTTAGCGAGTGGCTGGGTTGTCTACAATTATACTTTGAAAAAGAAGAGGGTGACATTTCAGGACAAATTAGACGACTGTTATAGTGGAAACGACTGTTATGGAGGAGTTTGTCAGCGCGCATAAAGGATCTTACTCTTTGTTGCGTCTTGTTTTGCCTCCATAAATTGCCAATGGTTTTGACTTTTTTGTTTTTGGTTTAGATTTTCTCTTGTTCTTTACAACTGATTTCTGTTTACTTTTATCTGATGTATCTTTTTTACCTTTTACATCATCAGGTTTGTAATTTAAAAACCATTCTTCAAATTCATTTTTATCGCCCCTCTCTTTGATCTCCTTATATTTTTCCGCTTTATGAGCACGCATCTCCTCCACTGATTCTTGATGCCCATAACACGTAATACTAAACCGACGCAATAATCCCTTTTGCTCTAATCGATTTTTTTGCTGAACATCGAAAAGGAATTTCGACATACATAATATTCTATCCAAAAATTGATTATAGTACGGACGATCTGCATATAAAAAAGCCAAATAAAAACTCAACATAGTATCAATGGTGGCGATTTTCACTTTTTGACCGGCCACATTTAAAATATTATAACTATGGCAGGCGATGGGTTTATAAATAAACGCGATGGTGTCTTTTCCAATACGGACTTCGTAATGAAGAGGAATCACTTCGCCAACCGGATCTCTCTTAATAATTTTGGTATTTTTTACACCAATATCTTTCAATCGTTCCTTCACAATTTGGGCGGTCGTTTCAGGATCGTTCGACAAGACATCAAAATCTGCCACTTTTTCCAGCTTATGTTGCAAGTTTTTTGGCATATATTGCGAATAAAGTGAAATCGCATATCCGCCGAAGAAAACGACACCTTGATTGAGAAGGGTATTTCTAACATTGTCGTAAATTTCGCTTTCCTGGTCGCCGTCCGTGTCCATTTCTCGCTGAAACTCTACTTCATTGCAATTTAAATCCGTAATTGGATAATGTTTATTCAACAGCGCTAATCGTTTCATTACTTTTTCCCATCGGCTGGTGTCGCCTGCTGGCCGAGATAGTTCTAAATACATTGCCATTCGCAAATAATTGGGTGGTGTATAAAGGATACCGCCGACTCTTAGCGCATCCTTTTTAAGTGAATTGTAGATGCCTTTTGGTAAATAAGTAATGTCTGCTACCGGAATATAGTTGACAAATACTTTATAGGTTCCGTGATGTTGTCCCGATTTGGCTTCTACATCGGTGAAGCCCTGTTTGTAATAAATATCGGCTAATTCTTTTGCATCATCTAATGCATTTACGGCAAAAAAATCGTAATCAGGAATCTCGACATCTTTGTTGTAAAATTGATCTTCAGTGGGTAAGATATTATTGATTGCCGTTCCCCCGTAACATATGAGGTTTTTCTTCTTAATAAAGTCCTCGACTATCTTTATGATTTTTTTGATTTCATCTGATTGGACAACGCGCTTCGCGATTTTTTCTTCGGCTTTATCGACTGCCATACGAAGGATTGCTAATTCACAATCATTAAATGTTAAATCTTTACAAATATTTTTGGGTTTCATATAAATACTCTTATATATATATCCACCTTTTAAAAAGGTGGAGCCAAATCCTAAATTATAATTATTTTAAATATTTATAATTTTATGGTTTTATGGTTTTATGGTTTTATGGTTTGGCTCCACATCTACTTTTGAAAAAGTTATAACGAAGTAAGAGCAAAAATATATTAAGGTTTGGCTCCACATCTACTTTTAAAAGTTATAACGAAGTAAGAAGAAAAATATATTAAGGTTTGGTTCCACATCTACTTTTGAAAAAGTAGAGCAAAAATATATTAAGGTTTTGTTCCACATCTACTTTTGAAAAAGTAGAGCAAAAATATATTAAGGTTTGGCTCCACCTTTCTTAAAGGTGGATAAAGGTGGATATTTATTTTATTAACATATGATATAATGGCAAGGATAGACAGTTCAGGAACAGTTCTATTACAGCAAAATGGCGCCGATGTGCAATACTCGCTTGACAATAGTGCCAATTGGATAGATATACCTAGTAATTCGTGGCCAGTAACTTTAGCAAATACGGATACTACTTCTCCACTTGAAGTAATCTTTATATCCGTTTTATCCCTGAATTCTACGGACCAATACTTCATTATTGATTCATCAAATATTACCATCGATGGTTCTGATAATGTAGTAAATGTGAATATAGATAATTATCCAGGTCTAATCCAAAACGGAACTGGATCGAATGATGCTAACTCTTATATAACGATCAAAAATATAGGCGTTGAAAGTACAAATACTTTAGCAGTTAGTGGTGGTTGGATATGCCAAGCAAATTTTGGAGAAAATGCTACAGATAATTATGTAGAAAATTGTTATTCGACTGGTGATATAAATGGTGATGCTGCAGGTGGTATTTTAGGAGAAAATAGTTCCGGTTCGGCAACTAATTGTCATTCTACTGGTGATATAGTTAATATAGAAGCAGGTGGTATATTCGGACGAGGTAGTGATGGTTCAGCGAACAATTGTTATTCTACTGGTGATATAATTGGTAGTTATTCAGGTGGTATCTTCGCAAATAATAGTCCAGCTGGCGCTAGCGCGACCAATTGTCATTCTACTGGTGATATAAGTGGTCCAGGTTCTGGTGGTATCTTCGGATCTAGTAGTTCCGGATCAGCGATCACATGTTATTCTACTGGTCCTATAGGTGATGGTACAGGCGGTATCTTCGGAAATAATAGTTCTGGTTCGGCGGCCGATTGTTACTCTACTGGTGCTATAGGCGTTGGTGGAGGTGGTATCTTCGGACAAGATAGTCAATCTGGTGCTAGCGCGACCAATTGTTATTCTATAGGTCCTATAGGTGAGAGTGCAGGCGGTATCTTCGCAACAGGTTGTTCAGGTTTAGCGACCGGTTGTTATTCTATAGGTCCTATAGGTCAATATGCAGGTGGTATCTTCGCACCATCTAGTCAATCTGGCTCTAGCGCGACTAATTGTTATTCTACGGGTCCTATAAGTAGTAGTGCAGGTGGTATCTTCGGATCAAGTAGTTCAGCTGGCGCTAGCGCGATCAATTGTTATTCTAGTGGTGATATAGGTGGACAATATGCAGGTGGTATCTTCGGAGATTATAGTCAAGGTACCGCGACCAATTGTTATTCTACTGGTCCTATAAGTTCTGCAAATGCAGGTGGTATCTTCGGGGATAGTTGTTCCGGTTCAGCAATTAATTGTTATTCTACGGGTACTATAGCTCCATTTGCAGGTGGTATATTTGGATCAGAAAGTACCGGCACCGCGACCAATTGTTATTCTACTGGTACGGGTGCTACAGATATTAATAGCGGTATCGGCGCACGAGATGTATCCTATTGCTACTACACTAACGGATCCACAAATTGGTTAGATTCTGCTGCAGACGCTTCATTAAATATAGACGGATCTTGGAAAGATATTGATACAACTTCCACCAAGGTTCCATACCTTTTATCATCCTTTTACACTCCGCAAACATTATACAATCCATCGAGTGGTACCGATGTTGGTACCAAAACACCTGACATATCCGGAAATTATACGTGGAGTATTACTTCCGTCAATGGATCTACCAGCGGTAATGCAGAAATAGCGATTGATGGTAGCAATGGTATCATTACATTCGGTTCTTTAGAAAACGGCGCATATGAAGTGAATGTTCTAGCGGCAGATTCTTTTGGTGTATATTCTTTTGAAACCTTTACCAATTATGTGTCAAGCCCTATAGAAACTTCCGGATCACTACTTGTAAAACAAGATATAGGTTCCGATGTGCAATACTCTTTGGATGCGGGTGTAAATTGGACAACTGCGGTATGGCCAGTCACATTACAGAATGCAGACACTAGTTCTGCACTTGAAGTAACATTTATATCCGATTTATCCTTCAATAGTGCGGATCAGTATTTCATTATTGATAGCAGCAATATTACAATTGATGGGTCGGATAATACAGTGAACGTGAATGTCTCTACAAATAACTATCCAGGTTTAGTGAGAAACGGCACAGTTGATACAAGTGGTAATTCAAATATAACTATCCGAAATGTAGGCGTAGTAAGTTCTTATAGGGTAGCGTCTGGTGGCGGTTGGATCGGGCAAGCATATTTTGGAAGTGGTGCTACAAATAATCTTGTAACAAATTGTTATTCTACAGGTGATATTAGTGATGATGCAGGTGGTATCTTCGGATCTTATAGTTCAGGTTCAGCGACCAATTGTTATTCGATTGGTACTATAGGTACTGGTGCAGGTGGTATCTTCGGACAAAGTAGTTCAGGTTCAGCATCGAATTGTTATTCAATAGGTCATATATCAGGATATAGTGCAGGTGGTATCTTCGGTCAAGATAGTTCAGGTAGCGCGACCAATTGTTATTCGAGAGGCATTATAGGTGATCAAGCAAGTGGTATCTTCGGACAAAATAGTTCCGGATCAGCAACCAATTGTTATTCTACTGGTACAATTATAAATGGGTACGGTATCGGTTTAAATGTAGACGCATCCTATTGCTACTACACTGACGGTGCATCATTTTGGTTAGATGCTTCTGCAGACGCTTCATTAAATGTATCCGAACCAAATGCGTGGACCGACATTGATCTAAATTCCGATACAGTGCCATACCTTTTATCATCTTTTACCAGGACATTGTATAGCACTACTTCCGCAACAGACGCATCAAACTCAGGTGCCAGTATAGTAACCGATTGTTCTTTCAGTATTGTTTCGGTAAATGGTTTGAATCCTTCGTTCTATTCATCAGGTATAACTATCGATGAAAATACAGGTGATATTTCTTTTGATTTATTATCTTTACAATACGGCGTATATGAGGTAAATGTGTTAGCAACCAATACCAATGACGGATATTCTTTCGGCACATTTACAAATAGTTTAACCACGTTAAATGCATCAGGATCAGTACTTTTGCGACAACAACCAGCATCTTATGTGCAGTACTCGACAGACTCAGGTACCAACTGGACTGATATTACGACGTGGCCAGTCGCATTAAACAACACAGATTCGGGTAATAGTACTTTATCAGTAACATTTATTAGTGATTTATCCTTGAATTCTACGAACCAGTATTTCATTATAGATTCTTCGAATATTATCGTGAATGGATCGAATCATATAGTGAATATTAATATAAGCGGCGCAGGCTACCGTGGTTTATTCCGAAACGGTACGTATTATTACCGTGCAATATCAGGTGATAGTTCACAAATAACCGCTTCCAACAATGCATTTTCAGATATTACTATCCAAAATATTATTATCGACTCGCATAGTAGTTCATTGTTAGCTATCCAAGAAACTCAAGATGACTTCATTAAATTCGGTAATGGTTGGTTATGTCAAATCTATTTCGGATTGGGTGGATCAAATAATAATGTAGAAAATTGTTCTAGTAATGGTCGTACATTTACAAGATATTGGGTAGATGTTTATGGAAGACTATATAGCAATAATAGCAATGCTACACAAGGAGGTTGTATTTTAGGCGATGGTTGTAGTGCGGATGTAACCAATTGTTATTCTACTGGTAATATAGGTGATGAAGCAGGTGGTATCTTCGGATACAATGGTCAAGGTTCGGCGACCAATTGTTATTCTACTGGTACTATAGGTGTATTTGCGGGTGGTATCTTCGGATATGTAAGTTCCGGCTCAGCGACCAATTGTTATTCTACAGGTGATATTAATGGTGGAGGTGGTATCTTCGGACCAAATAGTGGAGGTTCGGCGACCAATTGTTATTCTACTGGTACGGGTGCTACAAATATTGATAGAGGTATCGGCGGTAATGGAATCATAACCAATTGCTACTACACCAACGGATCCGCATATTGGTTAGATTCCGCAGCAGACGCATCCTTAAACATTGCATCAAATGCGTGGACAGATATTAACTTAAATTCCGAGACAGTTCCATACCTTTTATCCGCATTTACCGCTACTTTGTATAGCGCATCAACTGGTACAAATGCGAACTCATCCGGTGCAAGTATAGTAACCGATTGTTCTTTTAGCATTGTTTCGGTAAATGGTTTTAATCCTTCTTTATATACCAGTATAACCATCGATTCAAATACCGGTGATATTACATTTAATTTATTATCTTTACAATACGGCGCATATGAAGTCAATGTGTTAGCAACCAATACCAATGACGGATATTCGTTTGGTACTTTTACCAATAATGTCGCAACCATCGACGCTTCCGGTACAGTTCTATTGCAGCAAAATGGCAACGATGTGCAATACTCGCTTGACAATAGTGCCAATTGGATAACTGCATTATGGCCAGTCACGTTGAATAATACAGATACTCCCAACACATTAACCATTACGTTTATATCCGATTTATCCTTCAATAGTGCAGATCAATACTTTGTTATGGGTTCCAGCTATATTACCATCGACGGTTCGAATCATATAGTAAATATTGATATAAGCGGCGCTGGTTACCCAGGTCTAGTTAGAAACGGTACTTATTCTTATGACGGAGATGGTAATATCATTAATAACGACGACGGACAATCATATATTACTATCCAAAATATTACATTGAATAGCAACAATAGTTCCTTGCTAGCGATAGCAGCATCAACAAATACTGGATCAGGAGATGATAAATACGGTAATGGTTGGTTATGTCAAGCGTATTTTGGTTTAGGCGGATCAAATAATAATGTAGACAATTGTTCTAGTAATGGTACTACGGTTACTAG
>JACCDO011717099.1_pt1 | contig 34844 bp, 30 predicted proteins | sample 7446101 | NCBI WGS metagenome assembly JACCDO01 (sample SAMN15323440, study PRJNA562643) | freshwater metagenome | isolation source: river surface water | place: USA:Blue River Watershed | collected 2017-08-16 | reverse complement strand
CTAATTGCTTACCAGCGAAGATTAAACGCTGTTGATCAGGGGGAATTCCTTCTTTGTCTTGGATCTTGGTCTTCACATTGTCAATACTATCAGATGGCTCAACTTCTAAGGTAATAGTCTTTCCAGTTAGTGTCTTGACGAATATTTGCATCTCGGCTTTGTGTTATTTATGCTGTTTGTGTCCTTTTTCTTGATTAATTGTGGTCTTTCTACGATTTTCTTTCCAAAATTCTAACCGGCCCTTAGAAAATTCTTCGATGGAACAAAAAACTAGAAAAGAAGAAAGAAGCAGTAGAAAAGAACACAAAAAACACGTTTTTAAAGCAACAGATAACACACAGACAGCATAAATAACACAAAGCCGAGATGCAAATATTCGTCAAGACACTAACTGGAAAGACTATTACCTTAGAAGTTGAGCCATCTGATAGTATTGACAATGTTAAGACCAAGATCCAAGACAAAGAAGGAATTCCCCCTGATCAACAGCGTTTAATCTTCGCTGGTAAGCAATTAGAAGACGGTCGCACTTTGTCTGACTACAATATTCAAAAGGAGTCAACATTACATTTAGTCTTACGTTTACGTGGTGGTACGATGAGTATGCTTTCTATATTAACTTTCTTAGGTGCAACATTATCTTTAATGCTTGTTCCTACAAATGGATTTATTACATATGTACCTGAAGGTTACGCTGCAATGAAAGTATCATTTGGTAAAATGGATAGTAATTTATTCAATCCAGGAGGACCATACCTCTATAATTGGTTATCAACGCGTATAGAATATGTAGAAATTCGTCCACAAACAGATCAAGTATTAGATTTACAATGTGGTACAGCAGATGGTGTTAAAGTTACCATAAAAAAGATTGAAGTTGGTAATCAATTGCCACGTGAGCATGTGTATGATGTACTTTCTCGATTCGGTACAAATTATGACAAGTATTTAGTTACAGATTTAGTTACTCATCAAGTCAACGTAATATGCAGTAAAATGTCAGCACATCAACTAGCAATAGAGAAATTTGATACAATTGATGATATTTTGTTACAATTCATTCAAGAGGAAAATGCCAAGCAAGGAACAGGTTTGAAGGTAACATTTGTCCGTTTAACAAAACCAGAACTGCCAGACTCCTTAAATCGTAATTATCTGCATTTAGCAGAGGAAAAAACCTTGAAAAAAGTGTTGGAAGAGAAATTAAATCGTATAAAAACAGAAAAAGATAGTGAATTATTAGTGGCTCAACGTGACAACGAAATCAAGATGTTGAACGCCGACAACGAGAACGCAATCATGGTGAAGAATCGCTTGGCGCGTCAAGAGGAGGCGCGGATCAACAATACAATGGTTATTGAGGAAAGTGTTGCACAATCAGAAAAATTAAAAAATGAAGCGATTGGTGTCAAGGCATTGTATGATATTCCCGGCTACGTTACAGTCAAGGTGGCGGAGAGCACTGCCAACAATCTAAAGATATACTACGGCGAGAAGATCCCGACTACAATGATCAATCCATGGCAACAGTAAACTACTACCACACATATATGACTCTCATCATCATCATAATTATTATTATTCACCTTGTAATAAGTAATTGCTTACTTGAATTCTTCTGTGCTATACTTGACTAACGTTGGGGGCAATATTTTCACGTTATTCCCCTCCATAACATACTTATCTAATGCCTTGAATTCCACGTCCGCGCACTGGTACAGCAACTTCTCGCTACTGTCGTGATTAGGCACCCAGGTTACTTTGACTTGCCCTGATTTATCATATTCAAAAGTAGAATCAGCTTCGACAAGGATTCCACCCGGAAATAAACGTTGATATACGTATTCATCACCATCACCTGGTTGTGTTGAACGCAGTGAAGGTATAGTATCTCTGCCCACAATCTTGCTACTCTCATCACTATCTGTATCACTATAAACATACCGAGTTCCATCATAATATTGATTTGCTTTCGCAGTAAATAGTTGGTCATTTGTTGCTTTCCAAAGGGGATCGGGATTGTCGTCTAGTTTTAACGGACGAGTATTCAATTTTTCTCTAGTTATAATTATATCAGTAAGTCCCATACCAGCTGGTATTTGGTACTTATTATTTTCTATATCACGATATGTTATTGGCTTATATGCTAATAGTACTCTTATTTTTCTATCACATACTAATGATCTCATACCTATTTCTATTGACATACCACTATTGCGGGTTACACCTGGACCTTTTACAGTACTATAATGTAAATATTTATGTAATTTATCCTTATTATTTGCTGTATATATTCCAATTTCTTTAGTTCTTAATCTTTCACTATCAAAACATACTTCACAATCAGCTCTTATTTCACCTAATACTAATGATGTACTATGTTTAATAGTTGATACTTTATTATCATCATAATTTGGTTCATAATTATTATATGAATACATGTAATCTTCAACAAAATCATCTAATGGATCATAACCAGTTTGAATTCCATACCAATTACCAAGATGATATGCATTTAGTAATTCATAATCTTTATTTGATGAAAATAAATGAAATTGCCTGTTATTATTATCATTATGGTAGTAATGTTGATTAGGTATTGCTGGACGAAGGGAAAACGGCGTTACTTTGTCAATTATGACAACAATAACAATTATGATGATGATAAAGGCATGCATCATAAGCATCAGATACTTATTTTTTTTAGTTCTGTTCGACCTCGGCGGAGAGATGAGATAACCAAAATCATTTATAAGTGACCTGCGAGGGCCGGCTGTAGGTCAAGTATTGCTGTTGGATAGCAGATGGCGAAGGGCTTCTTGCCCGCCACCTTTGTCCGAGTGGTTAAGGAGGTTGACTCGAATTATTATCCGAGGTATCAACTGAGCAATGCTCGCGTAGGTTCAAATCCTGCAGTCGTCGACCTTTTTTTTGATCTTCATTTTCTTCATGCAAAAAGAAGAAAGTTTTTTTTGCCAGCATCAAATTCATAACGACTTGATGAAGTCCTTTCATGCCTTGAGTCAGGCAGCACCTTGAGTAGTTAGCAAGGCACACCGTGTGTTGGCGATCACTAGCTAAAGCAACAATACTTAAGATTACAAACTGATGAATAGGAATAGATTACTCAGGATACAAAATAGGAAAACAAATACATACTCACCATTTCAGATCACCATGATATATTCCTTCAATCAATTATAATATACCCTTCGCGTGAAAAGGATTCACCACAATAGATAGATGTAATTACTCTTGTTGCTCATCTGTTTCTCAAAATCTGTCTGATTGAGTGACATTCACTGAGTGAGTACATATATGGTGTGATTGAATGTAAATTCTCTGGGTGACTAATCGTCTTCTTGGTTATATGCTTCACGATCATGTCATCTACCATGTAATCAGTCAGTCAGCGGCAATATTTGGTGAATATACAGAAGTCAGTTGATGATAATTTTTACTGTATCTCGATATAAATGACTTAAAGTAAACAATATTTGACAAAATTATTTTACATGTTGGCATCTATCCTGTTCCTACTATATCCTCTCTTCTATCTCTTCTCTCTATATATAATAATCAAATGAAGTCAATGATCAAGTCAAATGTATACACTTGCTTATGCTTTAACAAATATTCCTCGTGTACACACGCCGTCCAACTGTCGTCGCCGCCTAATCCCATCAAATGCCCATCAATATTCAACGAAATAAACTTTCTTCGGAAGGTTTCCAAATCTTTACTGTTTGCTATTTGCATCAAGTCCTCGGTGGTGTAATATTGCGCGGAGAAATTAAACAATTTGGAGCTATAAATCCGACACGAAACTCGGTCATCAACTTCCTCTTCGTCGTCACTCATGAAATCCGTTTGGTTGATTTCATCTTTACTTTCATCCTCTTGATTCGCTGTGTCGTAGGACTTGGACGATGACGACGACGTAGACGACGACGATGGCAACGAGTGACCAGTATTGAAGGAGTTAGTCAAACTTCTGTCAAATATCTTGTTGTTGCAGTCACCAATAACAGTTGTATAATCACTGAATTCAGACGATAATTGCAGCCAATCGACCTCGCAGCGGTTGCCGTTCTCACTTGGTCGTATATATGGCACGTGCAACGAGTCAATAGAAGCTTGATGAACGGCATTAACAGTGGAATATTTACGGTCGTTGTAGCACTCATGTGGACCGCAACCAGACCACGTGACTCCTTTAATCTTGGGATCCAATTGCAGTTGAATACCTACTCTTGGGATCGGAACAAAGCTGAGCTCTTGCACATCACAAGAAACATTCATCGTTACCTTACCGGTGATCGACATGTAGTAGGTGATGCACCAAGCAACAGGGTAACGATCCTCGTGATTTTCAATATTATTCTCTTTGTTCTTGCTGTCGGAAGGAGACAGCACGGGTGGTGCGCGACTGGCTTCTCTGGTGGTGGTACACATATTCAAATTTAATTTCCATATTTTGATGACTGCTGACTTGTTTGTTGCATCTACAAGAGTAGTCTCCCAAGCAAGTTGGTGGATGCTACAGAGATGGTACACAAATACCTCTTCTTCATGCGTCTGCACTGCTACCTCCGCGTGCGTGTGCTCATCACTGTCATAGAAGGACGCAATCAATTTTATATACTCAATCTTCCACATAGTAATATGCGATGGTTTCATCGTCCACTTCACTTCCACGCCTTCACTGCCATCTGCTAGACGTGGCAATCGATGATATGTACAGAATTCAGTGCTTACAGTACCACTGAATGAATCGCTGCCATCACTCGACTCGCTTACGCTCTTATTCGGTACATACATCATCTGCTTGTCGATCCCCAGCGCCTCCCAGCGGGATGAATAACCGATTCTGTCATTGTCTATTGGCGCACGATGTAACTGCACCCTGCATGGGGCATACGCAGTATCAAGGATGTCCCCACCAGCAAGTATGTTCACACCATCCTTACTAATGAGACAAGGGAGCCCAGTTAGGCGGTCTATAACAAGCTTGGTGTTGCAGCAAGTTAGCACGAGATTACCTATATCGTGACAAGATTTCATCATCCTTGACTCCTTTGTGTCATGACAACGGCTATCCGGACTACTATTAACAGAAGAACCAGGTGAAGATACAGTTGGGCGTTGCCAGAATAGTTTGACATTGCTAATGACTTCTTTCCTGTCTATTAACTCGCTATTGATTGACTGCATGAAGCTATTCACGCGCGGGAGAAGCTCATTCGTTATATTTGTTTGCACAATACCTGCATAAGGAAGTAAGTAAGTGAGTGAGTGAGTGAGTGAGTGAGTGAGTGAGTGAGTGAGTGAGTGAGTGCAATATATAAGAGAATGAATACCTAATGGGAAGCCTCGAGTCGCCCAAGGGCGGTCGTAGTTAAGTTTCCCGATAATGACTACCGACCACTTGTTGTTGCCATGAACAATGTTCGTCCAGCAGGTGCCCTGGTTAATGCTGCCATTTAGTGTTGCAGTTGCAGGTGTATTCACTGGCAACGGCTGATTCATGGCGACGGAGAAGGGTATCGTTGTGACGTTGTCACAGATTTTATTGAATGCCTCGTGATCTACGAAGGCGGTTTCAGGCCAAATATCACCGAATATTGCATGCGAGTACAGTTGCAAGTGCATGTTGTTCCCTATTGCGCCCACATAATTACCAGGCGAAGGCTGGAAGTTTAAAGCATTTAAATTGTAAATAGTAACTGCGAAGTGACAATCACACTCTACCTCTTGTATGGAATGCTTACCAGTGCTTTCTGTTGCTGTTTGAGACACAATAGTATGGTGATGCACGACTCCCTCGGACACGGCTTTGACTGGTGCGTAGGCGACTATCATCCCATCGCAAAGCAAGTACGAGTCGAAGGCCAGCTCCGTCATGATATCCTCAATGTGGTCGTAGTGATTGAGGAGAGATACTCCCACTGAGATATTCAGTTTTATCTTATCTTTACTCACGGTCGAGTCTTCACTCACAGATGCAAGCCGATTAGCTCGTGTTGTCTGGTTCTGTCGACCATTGCGTGACCTGTTAAAGTAATTGAGCACGTAGTTATCACTCAACATAGTTTCTTCTTCATCAATATCCAGTGAAAAGGAGGAATTGCGTGATGCGCGTGTCGATTTTACGTTACTAACCCTGTCAACGGAGGCCTCGTTGATGACACAAACGTCAGTCACCATGCACTCGAAGTATTTCATGCACTGCTTTGCCTCCAGCAACGTCGGCTTGGAGGTGGCGTGTTCCACGTTGAATTCATGTGGCTGCGCAAGGAGTGCACCTGCATTATGTATAGTCATGCCTATAAAATAGTCGTGAGTGAGTGAGTAACGTGGGTAATGCGAACTAGTTGAGTACCTAAATCAACGTGATCCATTTCGTGTAACAAATCGGAGGGTTTCTTACTAGCCAGGCCATATATGTGGTTGCAAAGGACTATTCGAGAGAATAAATCGTCACTACTTGCTCCTCCATTGTATTTTGTAAATACGTTCTCTGTCGCACCGCTGTTGAAGTGGTACTGCGCTAGAATGGGTCCGAGCCCGCGATCAGGCCAATTTAAACCATTCAAACAAAAATTAGAATCATGAAATATTTCACCAAAATCACCGCCATATGCCCACTTACTACCTCCTTGGACTGTCCCCACTTGCAAGCCTTGGTCCACCCAATCCCAGATAAACCCGCCTTGTAATCGAGGGAAACGGTGGTACGACTGCCAGTAATCAACTAGATTGCCACCGGAATTACCCATCATATGCGAGTACTCGCACTGGATAACTGGCAGATCAGGGTACATGTTGGCCAGCGTAATGCAGTCGTTGATGCGAGCATACATGGGACACAAGATATCTGTTGCCATTTCAGATACTAGTTTATTATAGTTAAGTAGCGACGAATAGTATGAGCTGTTGGAGTGGTCGGATCGCGGCCCGTAACTAGCAGGCTCGTACATAAGTATCCGACTAGAGTCCTTGTTACGTATCCATCGAGCCATTTTATCGTGAACTTCACCGTAACCTGACTCATTGCCGAGTGACCACATTATGATGCAGGGATGATTCTTGTCTCGCTCGTACATGCGCTGAAGACGAGAGAAAAAAGCATGGTACCATGTTGGCTCATCCGCCAGTCGGCCCACCTATATGCAAGAGGAGAAAGTAAGTGATTAAACAAGAATAAATACATGTAAAGGGGTTACCTGTGGCTTCATGCCGTGGGTCTCAATATTTGCCTCGTCGACTACATACAAGCCATACATATCACACAGGTTGTACAGCGTGTTGGAGTGCGGATAATGACTGGTCCGCAGCGAGTTGAAGTTGTTCCTCTTCATTAATTTAATATCAGCTTCAATCAACTGCGCAGATACAACATGACCCATCACAGGGTCATGCTCATGTATATTCGTCCCACGAACCAGAATAGGAGAGTTATTTACACGCAGCAAGCCGTTACGAATGTCAATAGTGCGCAAGCCAAGTCTACACGATTCCGCTTGCACGATCTGCCCGTCGTTAGTGGACGACAAACATATTACTATGGTGTACAAATGGGGTCGTTCCGATGACCACAACACCGGGTTCTTGACGCGCAGCTGCTGCGAAATATGGACCATTCCATTCATGGGAGTGGTCGATAGATTAGGGGTTGGAGTGATGCTGCTCCGCATGGCGATAGGTCGACTAGATGGTGCATCAAAGAGATATGACTGCTGTGACGACGACAACGGGATGGACGATATCAAGATTCCTTCCTCGTATATGGCAGTTGTCACCGTCCAGTCGTTACCCAATTGGTACCTATATGACGCCTCGTGGTCGCTCCGGTTCTTCATTAAATTGACTAATGTCGTGACATCCCATTGTATCTTCATATTCACCGCGATGTCCGCGTACTCTCTGTCCTTGTCGATGGTGCTGCTCCACGAGTAATCCCATAGATGCACTATTTTCGGCAAGGAATAAATATACACGTCACGGAATATGCCACTGAGTTGGAACATGTCCTGGTCCTCCAAGTAGTAGCCATCGGAGTACCTAATTACAATTACCTCGAGAATGTTGGTGGTACCGTAACATAACGAGTCACTTATATCAAATTCAGCAGGTAATCGGGAATCTTTAGAGAATCCGATGAACTTTGAGTTGCACCAGATGTAAAAGGCCGAATCCACACCGTTGAAGCAAATTATATTTCGTCGATCTTTCCATGATTTTGATATATTGAAGTGATGCATATAGAAACCAGTTGGATTATTCACTGGGACATTTGGGGGATCAACTGGAATAATATATTTGTAATTGGTGTAGATAGGAATGTCGCCTGGAACATGAAGTTGCCAATTACCGGGAACTGGGATGTTGGTCATGTCCTTGTCCTTCGTCTCACGATTTCCTATACAACTTAATGCGTCGTTTACATTATTATATAATTTAAATTTCCATCCTAAAGGATCAGATGAGTCAGTAAGTAAGTAAGTAAGAAAGAAGGGACCGAGAGAGGGAGTGAACGAATACCATTATTATTGTATTTCCCTGATAAATATTTCACATTATTAGATAATTTTTCTTGTCCAACACCTTTTCTAGCACTATCAATATCATTCTGAACTATTAATGGGGTATGACTAGGTAATCTCTCAATCGATTGTATCGTTTCACACGTATACTAAGCATTAGTGAATGAGTAAGTGAATAGATGTATGAGTGGGTAAGTAGCAATTATATCTTTACGAATGAAATGATATCTACCTCATTTGATATATTCTTCTTTCGTCGATTACGAACTATAAATACAGCCAACAATGCTGTCATACCAAAAACCAGGGATGCATTCAAGTGTTGTCGATCACTAAGAATTGACGACATCTTGTGACTCCGGACTACAGCTTCTCTTTTTAAAAAGGTATTTGCATTCCTGCAGCTTGAGCTTTCGACGAAAATCTTTCGGTACCGGTAGCAGATTGAAGTTTAAAAACATGTTAAAGCCTTGAAGCAGGACTTATTTCGGTTGACAAGATAAACAAGTACCCCAAAACAACTGAATAAAGGAGCGAGTAAAAAAGGTTGGAAACAATTAAGTTCTTGTTGCCGGTACGTGGTGGATCATGATGATGGCATCAGATTTAAAAAATAGAAAATAATCACAACTGACTCACAATCGAGGTAGGTTGTAGCAAGTCACAAATATCCAACTACAAGTGTGACTACAGAGAGAGTGATATGAATAAATCATTTCTATTTTTAGTGCTTCTTGTAAGCTTGTGCATTAATAACATGAAAGCTATGAAAATTTTAAGTAGACAAGCAATTGTATCTAGCATTGCCCCGTTACTTTTCTTTGCACACAATGATATCATGCCATCTGCTGCATATGCAAGAAATTTGCCAGAGTCAACGGGTGCTTCCGGTGAGAAGATAGGCACAATTGAAGCTTTGGTTCCAATATATAATATTCAGAAAAAGGTAAATAGTATCAATGAATTATTAAGAGATAGTGGGAATAGTAATTATCGTGATATTGCATTAAGTTGTAATAAAATATTGACTGAAATCCCATTTATTGATAATGAAACTAAATTTAAAAGAGTATTTGATGAATATTCTCAAGGTATCAGCTACAAGCAAGTCTATAAGAATAACAATGCATTTTTAATATACTACACAAAAGGATTCGACGGTATTGACAGACCTTCTATAGAAATTCAAGATCAAATAGAGGTATTGCAAGGGAAGCAATACGGTTACCGTAATGAAATATGGATTGGTATAGACGAGTCCAGATCAGAACTCTCTTATTTGTTATCGCAATCAAATCTAATGAAGAACGACTTGAGTGATCTAGTTGATTATATCACCCAAACGAAGGCGGCGCTTGATAACTACATACAATTAGCCCCACCGCAACAACTAGAAGCTGTTCGCAATAACAAATAACTCCAACTAAAACGAGAGGGAAGAGTCTGATTCAGTCGGGGAAGCTTGGTAATTCTGATTGACAACCGTGAATATGTTACTCGATGATGGCTCGTCATCGCATTTAGTCTCAACTTCAGTTTTAATCCTCGGCATATCGTAGCTGGCATGATTATTTTGCTCACAGCCAACACAGTCAGTTCGTTGACAGTTTATACAGTCTAGAAAGCGCGGTCTTGACAGCACTCCCCCGGAGATGCGATGGCTAGGATGCACGTGATTTTGACGTAGGAATTGAGCCAATGTGTCATTCTTAGTCGGAGTCCCGCACAAGGAATCAGTGCTGCGTACTCTTTTCAACGGACTTTCCAAATAAAGTACCATTGGTAACGCGATGCAGTTCAGTTCGTAGTCAGCTAAAATTGGCAGTTCAGAATGGAATGCTTGAGGCAGCTTTGACGCATGGCTCTGTGATGTAATGTGGTAGGTGGGCTCGCTGCAGCCGCGCAAATCTGCTATTATATTGTCTATAGTACTATGAGCTAATGCATCAGGAGCTTCAACCAGTTGCAAGTTGTTATCACTCTCATGTGTATACCCCTTGTCGACGCTTATAGAGTCATCATCGGGACCGTCATGACTGTCGTGATAGTTGCACTCCTCACAAGTTTCAGTTGATAGTTTGCTTTCCGTTGCAGCTAGACTTATTATGCTTGGCAGCTCGTCTACCTCAAAGCGATAAGAATCTTTATATATTGAATTCAACATTTTCTGTGTTCGTTGCCTGTTCCTTTCTGCAACAGTCATGGGTTTACTGGGATCAGGGATGTCTGAAGCTGCAACATCAGAGATCGAGATGATATCCGATTCACTCATTACTGCGACCCCCGCTGCCTTGAGTTTATCCAAAACGTGCATCAAATAGACAAGCTTTGATTTATTTTTGACTTTCGCTACTATTTCTTGGAACTTCACTTGGTTACTCTTGGCGAGGGAGTACAACGGCTGTAGGAATTTGAGTAAGTTTTTGCTTTTGAATTGAAATATTGAGTGCATTCGGAGTGCTTCGTATCCCAGTTCAACCGCCAAATCCTCGATGTGCGCCGCCGGTATGTGCCCAATACTGTTGATGTTTATTATATTCATGTTTTCCAACTGCCACTCGAGCACTAAATCGACCATATCGATGATTTCCTCGTCGCAAACTGTAAGAGTCAATGGTTTGGGTAAGTGCCGCGCACTATTTTCATCTGGGATTATTTTCAACATACTGTGCTCCAGCAGTGCATCAACAGGTGATCGGTCCGACGGATTAGTCTTGGTGCACAGCAGGACAAAGTCCAACACCGTCTTCGACGCATCTGCATTGGCCAATAAGGAAATAGAAGACTCGCTCAAACCTCCGCTAATAGTCTCTACTAAATCCCAATATGAACTGTTGTATCGGAACGGGATGACGCCTGTGTGGTACACATACAAGCATATGCCCAAGGACCAGATATCCGAGCTGCATCCGTACGGCAATCCTTTGATCCGCTCCGGACTCATGTACAAAAGTGTGCCAACGAAGGTTTCTTGTTGTTTCTTCTCATTTTGATCACTACTTATACCAAAATCAGCTAGTTTTATCGCACCATTCGATGAAATAAGAATATTTCCAGGCTTGATGTCCCTATGTATGATGCCGATCGAGTGCAGCAACTGCAAGGCATTCAACACCGACGATGCGATGATCGCTACATCCATCTCGGAGCCCAGGTAATTCAGGTCAATCATTCGTTGCAGGGACCCGCCACCCATATATTCAAGGACAAGCGTCACTATGTTAGACTCATGATCATGGAAATAATCGTATAATCGTAAAATGTAACAGCTATTTTTATCCGAAGGAGCAATTGACAACTGCCGAATCACTTGCAGCTCCTTCACAAGTTGTTTACATTTGTTTGGATCAGAAAGTTCAATAAATTTCAGTGCAAATGGTTTTAGTGTTGGCATAAACAATGCGAGATGTATCACCCCACAACTGCCTCGCCCTATCTCCTTGAGTAACACGTAGCCAATCTCCGACTTACATTGATTCAACGACAGGTTTTTCAACGGTATTATGGGCAAGATGGGCAGGACAGAAGTCAACCTAAGTTTACCATCAATACTTGTCTCCTCATTTTCTGTATTTACCTCAGTTGCACTCCTAGTAGGAAGCGATTCGAGTGCTATGGAGGGATTATAGTCATAAGGAAATCCAGTTGGTAACTCTAACTCTGAACCTTGCTTAAATTGATTGAATGTTTCGGATAACAGCGGTTTGATACCAGGCGAATGTGACTGTTCTATGTTCCTCAAGTCTATGTTGGGAGGATGATCATATGGCTCATCTACTCGTTCCTCTGCTACCGATGGTAAGACGATTTGATTGATTAATTTATTCATATGATGTAATTGAAATCTGTATGATAACTCAAGCAAATGTGTCATATCAATGTCACCATAGGCATATCTAGCGAGCTTATCAACATTAGTTAATATATTCCCTGTAACACAATTATCCACCACTAAATTGTATACTTTTTGATTAATCTCTTTCTCAAATATATTCTCTTGCAAGAACCAAAGCGCCACATCTTCTGCTGCAATATTACTGACAATGTTATCAATAATTTCAAACCTTTTATTAGTGTCAGCATTACGCTCCTTTGCTTCGTCATAAGGACTATCCATTCTCACCAATGCCGTTAAAAACCTTTTTAAATGACCCATTTTCATATGAATTTGGTAAAGCAATTCGTGCAATGACATGAATTGCTTAATGCTTCGCATGTCCTCATACCCGATGGCTATAAATCTATCACAATAAACGCTGCAATCTGCCGCAGGAATTCCCAATGAACTGATGAAATCGTGCAGCATTAGACCTGGATTATCAATGCAAAAATTTAGTGTATATTCAGTGAAGTGTAGCTTTTTATCTTCAAAATTTTTCAGTAGGACAGACTCGTGGGGGCGGTCCTACAAATACCGGTTTGACTTTTACTAATTAATTAATTATTAAAGAAATGAGTATGATATGAATATGAATGAGGGTAATAACAACTTGTAGTACTAAGTTGACTTTAAGTTGAAGTTTCCTTGCTTAAACTTTAAGTAATCCTAAAATTGTTACATGCGTACACTTAACAATTTATTACATTTTGACAGCAAAGTATATATGGTTGCATACTACAAGATCAAATGATCATTTGTGGTGTTATTCTTTTTATAGAAACTTTGAATCACCGCACCGACCGGCCCAAAAATCCGGACCATGCGGACCTTTGCAAGGGCAGGGCAAGTTGGCAACAAGGAAAACTAGACTTTTTCACTCAAGTCCTATTGGGAAAGGCGAGTGATTAAGTAATCAAACGACTGAGAGAGTTAGAGTCAGTTGTTCGATTAATTGGTATAGTTTAGGCGATTTAATAATAGAAAAATGATGGACGATGATGATGATCTAGACCTTGATGTGGAAGGATTAGATGCGACACAATATCGAGAGATAGAGATACGTGAACAAGATAGATTCTTACCAGTTGCTAATATTGCTAGAATAATGAAAAAGGTATTACCTGCAAATGCTAAAATAACCAAAGACTCTAAAGAAGCAATACAAGAATGTGTAAGTGAATTTATATCTTTTATAACATCAGAAGCATCGGATAAATGTCAGCAAGAAAAAAGAAAAACTATCAACGGCGATGATTTATTATGGGCTATGAGTACATTAGGTTTTGAAAAATATGTTGAACCATTGAAAATGTATTTAAGTAAGTACAGAGATGCTGTTAAAGGTGATAAACCAGAGAAGAAAACTGCCACAACACCAAATACATATGCATCTAGTTCAATTCGTCAAAATAGTCATAGCACAATAAGTAGTAGTAGCAGTAGTATTGGTAAACATCAGCGTGATGATGATAGTGATCACCATCATCGGGCTATACGGCAAATTAAAGAAGGACCACTTGAGGGACCACATAAATTAGCATCATATGTATTTCAAGGAACTACATATAAATTTCCAACTCCAAATGAAGTTATACCGTATCAATATGCAACTGGTACCGATGGAATTGATTATAAATTTGGTACCTCAACAAAATCAGTAACATTTTCATATGCAACACAACCTGGTAATACCAGTGGTTTGGCATTATTATTTGTTACAGAAAAGAAAAAAGAAACCTTACAGTATGCAATACCAGTGGAATGTATACCGAGTGACGGTATTGATTATATGGTTTATGCAAGTGTTATGTCGGAATCTGAATTCATTGAATTACATAAAAATAAAGAATCACTTGATGCAGCGGTTGCTATTGCATTACAAAATAGTGTACCATTATCCGCATCTGTCGCTACTATTCCTGCAATTCCTAAGGCAATTAAAATTGAAACCATGGAAAAATAGATAAGCACATGTTGCTACCAATTCTTTCCATTCCTATAGCAATTAACAATGGTTGAAACCATGGACAAATAGATATCTAGGCACTATATATACATAAGCAAATACTTGATTCTTATATATATTTTTTTTTATATCAATCGGGAGGCGGACGGAGTGAGGCAAGGGATTTCGACTCGGCCCTGCCTGCTAGTCTGTTCCAGGAATTCAGTTGAACTTCGCTAGCAGCGAATTGGAATTTTCATTTTGGATACTGTCTTGTCAGAATAGTATCTTAGAAAATGTGTCTTGTCTGCATAATTAACGCTGAAGAACAGCGTGAACAAAATGTATCAGTAAGTCAAACAATTGCAGCAGTGAGCACTAATGGTTCATTTGAGAGCGATATTTATTGTATTGAGACAAAAACAAATTATTCACCCCCTCCACAATCTGCAGTGTACTATTTCGCCATTGGTAGTATGACTAATCATATAGCATTGCAGCTGCGAGACCTTAAACCTATTTCATCTCAACCTGCAATATTAAATGGTGAGTTAAAACCTTTTCCTCTTCAACTCAATATACTTACTCACTCATTCACTCTATTTGCAGGTTATCGCTTACTGTTCAGAGGAAGTGGTGGTATGGCTTCAGCAGAAGAAGTTGATAATGTAGAATTAATTGAAGATTTGGATAATTATAGCGGTAAATTTAACAGTCAAATACATGGTATTTTACATTTATTAACGCATGAACAGTTAAAATTACTTGACACGTTTGAAGGTGGTTACATCAGGAAGCCATGCAAAGTTACATTATATGACAACTCCACTCAAGTCAACGCTTATGTATATTCAATGGATAGAAATAAATGGAAGCTGCCGCATCAATTGCCAACGGAAAGATATTTAGATATAATAGTCAAAGGTTGTACATTTCACGGCGTTAATAATGAATGGATTGAGTATATCAAGTCGCTCAAAACCATCCCAAGGAAGAAACCGATCGATTTTACATCGTTTACCATGCAAACCGCTGTTGTTCCTATACTTTCATGGGATGAAATCAAGGAAAATAATGGTGAAAACGAGCAGAAAAGACTGTGGATTGTTATAAATAACAAAGTGTTAGAGTTCTGCGGCGACGTGAATTCGTTTTTCCCTTTTGGATACTTTGTAAAGCATCAAATAGGTGGTACCGACTATACGTTACGATTTGCTAAAGCATTTTATGAACCAAAATATTATATGACCGTTGACATGACCGGTAGCGCCGAGCTAGAAGTGGAACATAGAGCGTGGATTGAGGATCAATTCTGCTGTCCTCCTCCTGCTTTGGCATCCTCAAAGTGGGCTATAAGGGGTGTAGTTCATAGTGATTGTATTCGAAATTTTGGTATACGGAAAGTAATGCATGTACCTTCTAGTGCGACACCAATCAACTTTAGTCGTGACATAAGTAACGGCTATAACCAATTCTTTATCACCGGTGACACGGCGTCTAATTGGATTGTATGTGATGGAATTTATATTGGTCAGACATTGTACATACGTAAAACTTCTCAGACATTTGCCCAAGATGTAAGCATCACTATTAAGCACCAAGATCTGACGAATAAAGTAGCCAGTAATTTCCTCTTCGCCACCGACAAATGTTCCTTAAGCTTTGTATGGGATGGTCACCTGTGGTTCCTGGAGTACTCCCAATAATTTTTTATTTTATTTTTTTATTGGTTCGCAACCCTACAACCTGATGTAAATAATGTATTTTCTGTTATTCAAACGGCTATAACTAGTCCCGCAAACTCAGCGACTCTTTTATTTCTTTTGAACTTCTCCGAGTTCGTACCGGCCGGCCCTGCCTGTCCAAAGTTGGAAACCGAAAAACAGAAAACTTGAGAATCACTTTGGAGTGCTCTTCTCGTTGGGTACTTGATTCTACCCCAATATTCCTAACAAATGGCGTCACCAGATGAAATACTACAGGCGTTGTCATTGGAAGAAAGCCAATCATCAAATAATATAGCCCACCAGGTGTCAGTTTATAAATACCGGAAGAAGCAAGCAGCTAATGATGCACAATTGCTCATGAATCGAATTGCATTATTGCAGAAGGAAGAAGAAAGAGCAAGGAAGAAGATTGAAATGACTAAAGATAGAGCAGATGAAATTATAGCAATGCGTAATGAACATGGTAAAAGAATAGAATCAAGTGTAAAATCTGCTCAAGAAGAACAAAATTTACAAGCTGAATTACAAAGAAGGAATAAAGAGATGGAAAAACAAGGAATAAAGAACCGCGAGCAATTGCGTAACCAAATATTAACTAAACGTCGCGAAGATGCAATGAAAGTACAGCACGATAAAAAGGAATTAACCAAGCAATTATTGAAGGAACAAGAGAAAGAATTGCGTCTTAAACAGTTAAAGAAAGAAAAAATACGTAAGATGGAAGAAGAAGCTAAAGCCAAAAGAGACGCTGAAATAAAAGCGAAAGAAGAGGAAATTAAACGTTATTATCGCGAGAAAGCATTGAAAGAAGCAGAAGAGGCTAAAAAAGCCGAGAAATTAGTGAAAGCACTAGAGAAGAAGGTACTGACTGACTCAACCGCTTGTTCACCTACTCCCTCAACTACTTGCTCACCTACTTACTTACTTACTTACTCACTCACTCAATTTAATAGGAACGTGAATGGATGGAGAAGCTGCAACAAGCCCAATTTGTACAAGAAAAAGCATTTGAAGAATTAGAAACAGCATTATTGAAGGAATCTCTACTGAATCAGAGCCAAGGTAGTGGCGACGGCAGCCGCAGAGGTGGCAACAGTAGTAGTAGTGGTAATGGTAGAGAAGGATTCAATAAAGATGATAGTGTCCCTAGTTCCGCGATCAAAAAGAAGCCAGTTAGTGCGCGAAAACCTAGCAAACATTAAAGTTATGTCCTATATATGTATTTTTTAAATATGCGATGATGTTATCAGTTCAATCATAAGAATAGTTATATATACATTAAACAAAATGCTATCAACGGCGTCATGTACGCACTCACGATCGGTATTCATTTCTAACCGACAGTAGCACTACCTTGTGTATACGCTCCAAGTGCTCATTCAACGCCAATCTAAAGTCACTGAGGTCTTTGTAGTCAATCTCAATGACATTTGAATCGAAACTTTCATCGTAATATTTGAAATCGTACTCTTTACTCTTGCAAACTTGCTTGAATATCCGTTTGAAATTCTTAGTTTCTTGCAAGAATCTCTCCATAACTAGCGCTCCTATCTCATAAACGGCGGCGATCTTATTGTATATTTCTTCTTTGTAACCGTCATAGTCGAGTGGGGATATACCGATAACCATGACACGGTCTCGCTTGTAAGAGAATATAAAGAACGGTTTAATGCGCATGATCCACTTATCCATCTTGTCTCTCGATGACTTCACACCCAGCATCCATCCGCCTTCGGACACTTTCAAATTGAACTTCATACTCATCACATACTGTCCCAACCGATGCAAAACCAATGGTCGCTCGTAGATACCATCAATGCTGTCCTTGTGGTCCTTCTCTGCTGTCTTCACCATGGCACTGGTACTACTTGCACCAGCGTTCAACGACTTGGAGGTGGTTATATCAGCGAAGTAATACTTGTAACCGTAGTGACTGATCATCCCTTCAAGATCGGGATCTAGCAGCAGTCCTGCCTTCAATACAATATATTTCTGCACAACAACAGCATTATCAATCCCTTTTTTCAAAATCTCTTCATTGCGCATACCGAGACAATCGTATGCGTTATTAAATGATTCCATTTGGGATATAGCAGCACTATGCTGATCCGCATGATCAACTGTAAGCTCATTCGAGTTATCATCAACAGGAGTCTCATTGCGGCACATTTCCTCCAACAACGCGGTCGTGCCGAGGACCATGTCATCCGCGGTTATCTCATTTTTAAATGAATTATAACGTAAAAATGTTGATCCAATTAACATTTTACATAATTTTTTACATAATTGCACCAGTTCTGGCAGCGGTTTCTCGGGATCATCCTCTGTTTTTGTCATTTCTAATACCTAAGAAAGCAAGTAGTGAGTGAGTAAGTAAGCGGATGAGTGAGTAAGTGAGTGAGTGAGTGAGTGATACCTCATTCTTGAATTGTTGTCTATGTACTGGTGACATGAACGAGAACAGTTGCTTACACTGCTGCAACGGTATGCCTAGTTGAGCTAATACTGGTAGTAATAACTCATCATTTTTCCATGTTTTTAGCATCATTGCAACCGCCGGCGAGTGTCGCATGGCGTCGTACAGCGACCAATGGCGGTACAAGTACAGCTCAAAATCAGATTTATATTTAATATTGCCGGTCTGACTGCCCGTTACCCAAACAGTCTCGATACTCTCTTGATTATCATCATTTCTACTTATTTCTGATTTATATCTATTCTTGCTACCGTCGCGCAACAGCGATATCTGCTGCTTCAACGAATCCACTTCATCGAGATACTTTTCTTTGGAGTATCGCGACTTCCGATATTGATCTGTGAGTCCCACGATAGCATTCCAGATTTGATCGAAGTCACCTACTTTATGATGACTAGTGAAGTGGTCAAGCATGACTACTGCGGTGGGTCTGGTGTAACCGGTGCATCTGTAATACTGATGCAACTCGTTTTTTCTTTTCTTAACTGGATCATACAACATATCCAACGCTTTCCTCTTGCGTCCAACAACGCGAACATCCTCATCATCTTCATCTTCTTTAGATGTGTTCACGTCTTCAGGGTTTTCTCCGGAAACTTCTTCAGGGTTTTCGCCGGAGACTTCCTCGTGAAGGGATCTACTATGGCTTCTATCTTCTTCTTCCATAGTTTGTAAGTCATCAACTTTTTCTCCGTTTTGCCATACAACATTACCAGAAGAATCTGTCATCGGAAGTGGTTCAGCAGTAGCTACCATCAATTGATCTGCAGCATCCTCATCGCCCATATGTGTTTCTTCATTATTATCATCACCATCATCTAATGTTTCCTTCTCTATTGAGTTTGTTGAAACTATTTCATCATCTTCAGCTTGTTCATTGTGTAATTGTTTGGCGTAACTATCTTCACCATCACTGTCAATATCTTCATCGTCACTCATTCCTTCATCCTCTTCGTCCTCTACACTTTCATCGTCACTGAAATCAGGTTCACTATAAATAGAGCAAGCATCATCATCTCTATCTGCGGATCCACCATCATAGTCAACATCAGGATCGAATATAACGACATTATAATTGTTAACGCATTTATGAATATTTCCTTTATGAATTGGTCGATGATTATCAAGAATATACACTGTTTTGTCACCACCGTGCTCTAAATCAAATAACTTGGGTATGTCATGAGTAGCTCCACAATTAAGCATAATAATAACTTTAATATCAGATGTTAATGATTGATATATATGCTCAACTTGTGTTATATTCAGTACAGGACGTATAGTATATGCGATATTGTCATCTCTTAATACCGCTGTTAACATTCTACAAGATGCTATTGCATCTACATCATTCCCAACCAATATCATTATCGAACATGCTGTATTATGGCACACACTTACTTTAATACGATCATATTGCTCTAAGATATCGTAGCAACTCAATCGCACCATTGAACTCCACTAACTGCTACTGTTCAAGTGAGTTCACTGCGACACAAACTGCGTCACGTTCTATCGATTGATTTTACTTTTAATTTTTTTCAAAAAATTCAAATTTTGGTGAATTCCAATGAAAAGCGGCCCTCTTTTTTGAAATAAAGATTTTTTAGAACAAAGTTAACAGTTAAATACAACAACTACGTAAGTAAATAGTCTGCATGCGCTCATAACGATGTTCATGCTTATGTGGGTAAATTTCACACTTCAGTATGCTTAGGTGATTCATGCTTGTCATCATCACCTTTATTACGCCTTTTACGCCTATTAGCATTAGGGCAGCATGAACACTCTTGACCAGCACCCGGTAGTGGTGTTAACCAATGAATTATTGCTCGGACTGCTGCTGAACAAACACAGAAACTGAAACAATACATTCCTGGTCCCGTCCACACACTAAATTCTTTATTATCTATTGCATTATGCAAATTTCGAAAGCATTCTGTTTCAAATTGCAAAAGCGTAATCGATAGAGTGATAACTCCTTAGATTAGTGAGTAAATAAGAAAATGAGTAAGGATTTTATGAGAGTTAATGAGTAAGGAATAATTTGAGTGAATTGAGTTATATTACCCCATGTATCAGCCCACATTCCAAGCATTTTTTGAACAGGAACATCAGCAACTCTTCTCATACGTGTTTGAGCACCTAATAATGCTAATATTAATCCAAAACAATTAGTAAATGCGGCAAACCATATCCCAACTGCGACATTTTGGCATGATGAACAAATCTCTGCTGTAGCACCTTCAGAACACTCGCTTGATGTAAACAATATTGAGTGGATATTACAATCATCATTATTCCTAAAATCATAAGTTTTTTCAAATGAGCAGTTGCTATACACAAACGATGATAACCCAACATACATTGAAAATTCTGAATTTGAATCTTCATAATATTTCCCACTACCACCAGCCCAATAAGTTTTCATTACAATATCTTTGCTCGGCGTTAATGCTAAACAACCATATAAAGTTAAGACAAAAGCAAGTATAGTTACGTACGATGCAATTCCAAAATACCATTTTCTGTAAATATCAAAATAAATTAAACCAAAATTGCCAACATAACGTCTTGTATAATAATTATTAAGCCATTTATTACTGTGCGATAATGGACAGCAACTGCGGGAACAACCAGGAGGTACACCTAAATCATCATCAGGAAAACAACATAACTGAAATTTTTTGCCAATAGCATCTTCAGGTATTATGTTTTCATAATCAGACGATAGACCACTTGCTATACGAGAGATCTCGTGAGAGGATGACGGGAGAGACTCGTCGCGTTCTTCAACCTTTGCCATGTTAAGCTGTATTGTAGTTGCGTTGATTGAAATTTAAATTACTAGGTATGTATCATGAATGATAAACAAATTGTCCAGAGTAATCAGTAATAGTAATACTACAACAATCTTCAGACTTTCCCCTATATTTACAATTGGTGTCGCTGCTGCACTACTCAGTGAACTTACCCAAAGGATCCAATTCTTTTAAATCAAAATAAGATTTACGGCAGAGAAATTGTCAACTTTCAGTTCCGGCTAAAAATGACCGTTAACATAAGAGCACTTAAAGAGTGGGTTGAAATTTTAGAGTATAAACAGAATGCATTACTCTAGGTTATACTTTCGGAATTATTTTACCGCAGGAAAATTTACATTCACCTACGTTATGTGGCTTTTAAAAATTTATGTACCGGTTTTTTAGAGGAAAAAAAAAAACAAGAAGTCATTGACTAAGTGGACGCTTCCCGTCCTTGTTCCTTGCACTGACTACTTAAGGCGGGAATGGGTTTTTCGCTGTACAATATGTTTAAGGCTGGGTTGCTGCTTACTAATGCAGTGGCTATATTACATCCAAAGGTAAGTGATGTACTGTTAAGCACAAGTTCCATTTCTAACGAATTCTATACTTACATAGAGATTTTTGAGGCATTATGGCTATGAAAGGGTAGAATCATTGGGGGTTAATCAATTTGATAATCAAAATGGAAACATACTCAAGAATCAAATTATAGGTCTGCTACAAGCTGTTTCGTATCTAAGATGTAAGTATATTACTACTATTACTGTCATTATTCATTCCTTTACACTTATATTTATTCAACCTTCCTCATTTAAATTCCATAATATAGTGCCATTAATAATTGTAAATATTTTAGTTATTGTTATTGAGATTTTAGCGGGTGGTTAGATTTCCAACAGCTTCTTCATCATCATTCAGTTAACAAAAGATTTTTTGATAAATAAAGTTAAATTTGTGTTTGTAAATAATGAGAATAACCAAGACACTTGAATTACACAGCACACATGTAGCTAATATACCTTACGATGCTGTTTAGCTTCTTTTACTTCTTCATCAAAAAACTATCGATTTTTGCTTTTTTATTTTTTGCATTTCTACCAAGATATAATCGGATATTCGAATACTACCGCATAACAGACTTCTTTCTCTTTTATTACATACTCTTTTATCAAAACCTTTTTATCCTAATCCCTATGTACTTTGGTCGAAATTTTCCGACTCGAAAGTAAAATAGTAAAGACATGGAATTGATTTGTTGTTCCTCACCACCGGAGTTCGATCGGGTGGTTTTCAACTACTGGTCAGCAGATCAATCTTTTTTCTAATTCGCGCACTCAATCCCTACTTCCTTTATCAATCCTTCATTAAATTAACTATCTTACTATTTTATATTTCTCTCATTCACTCACTCGCTTGTGTTGTCCAGGTGTGAAGGTAAGAATGTTGAAATAGTTGCCGAGTTATTGATTAATGGAAATGCATTTGCAGGATTTACAGAAGATGATGGATCTTCAGGTATCTCACTCGCTAACCCTCTCATACTCGCGCACTCGTACTTACCTCCTTGCTTTATTACATAGTAGGTAGTCGTGGATTGTGGAGTTATGATGCTACCATATGGGGAAAACAGTCTACTTATATAGTTAAATCAGATGATTCGGAATGGAAAAATTTAGTGCTTTTAGAACTAAAAGATCAATATCGTACTCAATCACTTATCTACTCACTCACTCATTTACTCACCCATTCATTCACATAAAAGGTGTCTATGAACTATTGCAGCATTTCTTATATGAACCAAAATTATTCCATAACGGTGTTCAGCTTATAGTTCCAATACCCACAAGTGACCAAAAGTATGCCGTCGAGCAATATTGGTCGCTTGATGACATAGTTGTGAAGGAAGTTATTGTTAAAAAACTAAAAAATAAAAGTAGGAAAGATTTAGATGAGGTTACTCACTCACTCACTTGATTATTCACTCACTCACTCACTGACTCACCTACTCACTCACTCACTCACTCACTCACTTACTCACTTACTCACTCACTCATTCACTCACTCACTCACTCACTCACTCACTCATTCACTCACTCACTCAGATAATGAATGCATGCGGTGGGACCATCAGTCTGAAAAGAGTCACGCGTCAATTCGACAATATTCGCCGTTTATATCTAAGTATTGAAGAAGACAAAAAATTCGAGTGTAATTTGATGGATTATATATCCGTGTACCTAGACGAGGCCAACTTGGGGATAAGCAGGGACTTGGTATTCAGGTTCATTCATTACCTTCCACTCACTTACTCACTCACTCACTCACTCGCTCACTCGCTTGATTACTCAGGTATGTCTGCATCATGTTCTTGTTATATTCCGAGATAAATTTACGCAGCAAAAAGTGCTTGCGGTTATCGAAAACCCCACTAGATAGTCTACTAAAATGTGCAGCAATAATCCTCGGCAGCGTCGCCTCTGACCGCCTCTTGTACTACCGCACATTCAAAGAAGTGGCCTCGACATCAGTGTCGCCTCCTGGTTCACCCATCATGTCGTCGCCGCTAACTGGTCGATTGAATTCAATAAGTGACAGCGTGAAGGAGCCGCAAAGACTGTTGTACGACACGGACATACCCATCTCGTTGTATCTGGGGAAAGACGACGTATGCTGGCCTTGCGTGCATGCAATTATCACGAATGTGCAGTTTAAGTGCATTGATATTGATGCCTCGCTCATATCGAATCTGTGTGATATCAGAAAGATTATTACAGGTACTCACTCACTCACTTACTCACTCACTCACTTACTTACTTACTCACTCACTCACTTACTCACTCACTCACTCACTCACTCACTCACTCATTCTTACTCCTTTAGGTGAAGTCTTAGATAACGCATGCATCGCCGTTATAGATGCAATAAAATATCGCGGTGGCGCGCTGTCTCAAAATCGTCGGATCCTCGACAAGGATAACATCCGACCAATTTTGAAGAACTTGTTAGTGATTGGTAACAGTTTGTCGCAGAGTAAGGAGTTCAAGGATTTCCTCGAAGATATCTTGACCCAAGTGAAAGAGCCGTTAGAATCCCTGGGATTGACGTCAGAACTTCAACAAGCCTTCCTTACAGCAGCTATATACGTCGCGAATGTAGTACCAATTGACGCAGCTGTATTGCGCGCATCAAGCATTGGTGGTCCGTATGACCCAGCCTTGCGTTACGCGCGAGAAGCATCTAAGAACTCACCTGTTGACTCCTCAATGCTGTCAAGTGACCGCGATAGGGAGAACACCTCTAGCCGTTCACTCTCCGGCGATTCTTACGACCCCGTCGCTGTCAATGACCGAGAATATCTCGCTAGTATTGACACGAATACATACAGTAAGTACGCAGGGAAGGGACCAAGTATGCGCAAGGACTGGGTGCGCTTTGTGAACTGCTGTCGGATGTGCATCATGTTGCTCATCTAACACAAGTAAGTGCGTGTGAATTAACTTGTATAAATGTACATTACACAGACAATTATATTCCTACTCTTTACTGTTCCTTAATTCGATGGCTCTCTTCTCTAACTCGCTGCCGATAAGGTGCGGGTTTGCGATGGACTGGGACATCATCTTGGTTTTTCTTTCTTTCTTTTCTTTTTTCTTTCTGAAAATTGTTTTTCTTTTGTTGCTTGCCACGATACTAGCTGCGCTGCTGTTGAATCCTAAACGAACTATTTCTTCTAATAATTTGGTTTCATCGTCGCAAATGTTATGGTTGTAGTCCTCCATCGTCTCTCGCCACAATTTCTTGATGTCGTTAGTCACCCCGTGTTTATACGCTTTCCCTGTGAGTGAGTGAGTGAGTGAGTGAGTGAGTGAGTAAGTGAGTGAGTGAGTGAGTGAGTGAGTAAGTAAGTGAGTGAGTGAGTGAGTGAGTGAGTGAGTGAGTGAGTGAGTGAGTGAGTGAGTGAGTGAGTAAGTGAGTGAGTGAGTGAGTGAGTGGGTAAATAACCTTCAAAACTTGTATCCGACACATACTTGTCACTCAACGGCAACATTTTTGAATTATAATCGTGCGCGTAACGGTTCAGGTCCGACAAGTCCTTCTCATTTGTGACTGATAACTGCGCTTTGGACCTCTCAAGTGCAACTCCTAACGTCTCCGTGGATACACGGAACCACGGGTCTGTTGCATTACGACCTATACGCACCGCTTCCCCGCGACGTATTTCCATGGTTAAGTCATGCGATGTCTTCACAGTCACGGAGCCTGGCGTGGTGGTTACTGTGCCACTCAACTCGCAGTAAAATGGAGTACCACGTGGGAATAATATCGCCGATTTTACTTTTGGATCCTTGTTTTTAACTGCTATTATCTCACCACCTGTACAATGAGTGAGTAAGTAAGGGAGTGAGTGAGTGAGTGAGTGAGTGAGTGAGTGAGTGAGTGAGTATGAGCAAGATGAACACTACCTTCAATCATCTCTAATAATTCTGCTTCTAATACGGGGTACGTGACGCGGTTCGAGTTGATTAATTCAGTCATTATAATCCCAGTTTTCACTTGATTGATTATATTCAATAATTCTTCTTTGTTTCGCACCTTGAAGAATGAGTGAGTAGTGAAGAGTTAGTAACGAGATGAATCTTACCTCATATTTTATAATATATTGGTAATAAAGAATTCCATTGTGATATTCTTTATGGATAATTGGATTATGCTGAAGCATATCTAATACACCTACATAAGAAGAATGAATAAATGAGCGCGTAAGCAGATACTAAGCGGCGTTAACCAACCTTGGTCCGTTCTTATGTCAATCATTAATGTTTCTTCTAGTTCTTGTATAGTGGCGAGCTGATCACGGGGCAACACCTTTAATAAATCTATAATTTCTATGTTTTTTTCTGCAGTAGTCTTTTCAGGGAAGCGATAACTACTACTATTTCCTGATAAATAAGATATTGGTGCATCCTCTTCCTACAAAAGCCAATGTCAGAATAATTCAAGAAAAGTGAATAAAGTAAGTTTGAAATGCACGGAACTAACCTCATCCTCATAGTCATCTTCTTCTATTTTACTCTCTATCACATCATATGACCTCTTCATGCTTTATTCAAAGAAGATGACACCCTGGAAGACTCTTTTCCTTCTTCCTTTTTCCTTTCCGCTCAAATTTTTTTCACTCGCAAGCAAGACTCGGGCGTACCGGTTAACCTACGCGAGATTCAAGTTAACACTATAAAATAACTATATTTGGATCGGGTTGACTGCATGAGAGTCTCTTATCTCCACGTTGGCGTTAGCATTAGAAGCGTTGGTACTAGGTGCACTTGTCAATAAACTTTTCGATAGTAAGTATCCTTTATAGTAGAAGTAATAGAAAAAAATACCACCGATAAGTATCGATCCTAGTGAAACACCAACGGCTATACCCACAATAGCAGCAGGAGATAAGCTGTCAGATTTCGCTTCATTACGACAAAATACCTGCGATATGTTGTACACGTTACTGCTCGTATACTCGTCATCACCATTGATTTCTCCTGCTGGGAAATAAGTTGGCTTAGAAATAAAACTCCCACTGCATTTCTGTGAATTTGTATAATAGGTAGTAGTAATTTCATATTCATTAACCTGGCTCAACTCGCAAGAATAAGAGTACGAGGAAGGTGTGTAGACGTAGTCATCGTCTACACTAGACGGGATGTAGATACTAGGTACACATCCCTGTATCACGGTATAACCAGCGATAGATCCGCCATACTCTTGATAATCATAAGTGCCTATGACACCTGGAATTTTTGAATTATCTAGCGCATCGTCATAATCTGCATAGAAGTACTTGTATGAACCTACAGTAGTATTCGCGTAAGGATAGCATTTGCCTATCAATATACCATTTTCTGTGTTAGTGAACGTTGTATATGGTGCATAATAGTTTGGAATTGTACAGTCTGCATCACAATAACTGTATAAACCTTGAGTCCACGTACCGGAAGAGGTAGCTGTCAATGTACCATACAACTCGCTTAATGCGTCATTAGGATGATTAGCTGCTTCTTTAGGCGGCTGTGAGATGCATATACCCACCGGTACAATTGAAACGGAATTGTAGAAGTCGCCTGAACAGTCATGCGATGCGTAGTAATTAGCATATATCATATTGGTGGCCGTCTCTTTTACTTTTATTGCAGTTGGATAAGAAGTTGGTTGCTGATTTGGACTGCTACTACTAGTGAAACAACTTACCATATTTGTATTTTCATATATGTTGTAAGGAAAATATGAAACGGATGTGCAAGAGGTGGCAAAATTTGAAGTGACAACACCCGTTTGATTCTTACTGTCGCAATTTGTATTCACGGTATAACTGTAGGTCGTATAAGAGTTCGTATTGCATGTATATTTCATATTGCTAAAACATGTGTTTGTTGGATAAGCGTAGCCAGATACCATATTAGTATTACTATTGCAGTCATTTAAGGATGCGTAGGATACACATGAAGTAATACATCAATTGGAAAAGTTGGAGTATCAATTCCACCATAGTATTTAATCATATAATAGTAACCATTGTTAATGGTACTGACATAGCACGAGCCATAAGTATTTGTACCAGAATCTGATATTTTGGATACAAATTGAGTGCAGCTTGAGTCTGAGTATTGATTATTCACGACAAGTATTGAGTTGCATGATTCGTAGCTTTCAATAATACTCATTTGGTAATAGGTTGAGCCTACTGGCTGAAAGCAGAGACCAATTGCTTGAAAAGAGAAATTTTCTATATCCGTGCAAGCGCTATCAGTATATGTAGCGTATAAGACATAGCCTCTAGAATTGGGGAGGGAACTATCCGTAGCAATAACTTTCTTTCTATTTTCAAGAAACTCTTTTTTCATGCGCGATGCATGATCTCTTGTACTCTTCAACTCCATTTGAGTGACAATTACCAGCACTTAGGCGACTTAGGCGACGAAACAAGATTCTTCCCAGGAAACCGGCCGGGATCCCACCAAACCGGTACCTTCTCAATATCTGATACATAGAACTATAAATGAATTTATATTCAACTCCTAGATAGATTGTACCTGCCAACATAACTGGTGCAGTTAGTCAGGTGTGCGTATTGTACTTTATTGTTCCTTTTTGTTGTCATCGGAGGTACGTACATAAGGAAACCTGGAAAAAATCGCAAATCCAAAAAAGAAAATTTTGATAGAAAAATGAAGTTCAATTTCATTATTTTGGTGGTTCTGTTGTCACTAGTGATGCCTTGCATCGGACTGGTTCACTCTAGCATATTGCAAAGAAATAAATATACATCATTTATTAACAACAATCATAAATTCAACAGACAAATGAGCAATAACAATAACAATAACAACGACAATGACAATGATGATGTTGAAGGCGATTTAAACAATGAAGTATTCATGGAACTAATTGCTAATCAAAAGAAAGTGCGCCATAATAAGAAACAAAATAAGATTAAAATACAACCAATAGGACCAGAATTTTCTAGAATTGTTAATATCGAACAAGTACCAGGTAAAGCACTCAATCATTTATTTTATACTTGTTACTATACTTATCTGTTCATTCATACCAGAGAAACGCCCAGTACTGTGTAAACTAGTGGCTAAAGAAAGTGAAAGAAAAGCATTAGCTAATCGTTTTGATTTACCAAATTTAGCATTTTTTGCTGCAAATGTAACAATAAGCAAGACTGGAGTCGCCACCGTCCTAGTAGAAGGTTCATTAGAAGCACTCATTACATCACCAATAATGGAGGAAGGGCAGAAAATTACCACCGAGTTCGATACCATATTATTGAATAACATTGGTGCATCAGAAAAGTTATCATTTGATGATAACACTGACTATGATGATGAAATTAATGCAAATGGAGATATTGACGTCGGTGAGATTGCGAGTCAGTACCTGGGAATGGAGTTGTTATAATATTACTTGCTATGTATAAATGTACAATACGAAAATAGTTATAATTTTTTATAATTTTAAGCGAGCAAACCTGGTTTCTAGCATCAGTTCATCTATCAACCAACCGCTCTTTACTAGCTTCTCAATGAATAAATTACTGTCTCTGCCACTGGTTTGTTCCTTCTCAATCATGTCGAATCTCTGCACATGTTTCATTCTATATTGCATTCTCTCTTGATAGGTCAATGTGCCTTGATATCCCTCTTGTTTCAGTCGTAAACGATGGTGAAAAGCAATACTTATGCCCTTCAGCAGCTCCTCTTTCGTACAGTTTTCTTTGACCAATAAGTAAACAGTCGCCTTCCGAATGGCGGGATAGCACTGAATACTGATGATGTAATTGTCATCCGAGTAGTGCTTTACCAACGCTTGCAGGTCATCCTCGTACACAACTGCTTCATCCACATCGCAACCAATGATTAGTTCGGACAGATTTGTATTGGAATCAATCCCCAGAAATGCCTCCATTTGATTGAGTACCTGTGAGTTAACAGTTTAGTAAGTGAGTGAGTGAGTATGAAGAGCGTATATACTACCTTAGGGGATAGAATTTGCTGGTGTTCGGTATCATATGCGGTCATTATAGCATCTAATCGGTTGATGCTTAAGGTTTTCAGCACCACGTTTTTCAACGAAATATACGTCGAAATTAAAGATAAAAATGAGCAGGAAAGGAAAACTGCGACAGTACTCGCATAGTCATTGCCTATATATGCTGCGGCAGATATACCCAAGCTCGTACCGATCATTGACGACAAGATACATTGAGATCCTGTTTTAGCCGTTACATCTGCCAAATTCTCGTGTATTGCAAACGTTTTATGAACAGCAGCACGTGATGCAGATGCAGCTAAAAATGAAATGTTTTTACCAACATTAGCTACGGATGCCAGCAGTAAAAAATACGATGGTGCCAAAGGAGTTAGTAGCTCGATGAATGAAGATACATCCATCGATATCGATGCTATCATGCGCCATCTTTTAGGATCTGCATCAAATTTGTTATTCACCTACGTTGAGTGGACGAATAAGTAAGAGAGTGGAAGAACGGAGAAAGTGAATAAGGCTACCATTGATGCGAATATAACACCACCTAATTGACCTAATCCATCCTTTAATATCCAATTAAGAGTAGCTGCTAATGGTATTGACCCAGATCCGATCCCTATAGCTGATAACAGGGCTTGCATTGACAACACACCACCAGCTGATGATAGTGTTACCGAAAGCATTTGACCAATCATAAATGTTTTGTAACCCGAGCTAACGGAATGTGGATATCCTTTAGGCATGAAGTGTAAGACAGACCCATTCACAATTGATTTGGTGTTTTCTAGTATTGACAATTTATCGACAACCTTATTATTTTGCAGAAGATTTCTCGTAGTTGAAGTAGTTGTTGAAGTTTCACTCTTCAATTCTGGTTTTGAAAATACATATTCAATCGACTTTTCATTGTCATACACTTGACTGATACGATTTAAATCGCTAAAACATCGATAATACCTACTGATTTTATGGGGAAATGACCGATATCTAATGGTCAACATATTTCATAACAAATGTCTATTATAATCAATAAGATTCATTCATCTACACATCAACGAATAAGTCAACGTTTATGTACTCGCTCAGATAACTATTCTTAGCAATTAGAACATGCAATCAAGGCGAAGGAAAGAGAACTCCCATGTTCAATTTTTAGAAGGTGGTGCGGTACCGGTGTCCATTGAACAAATTTCCACATGATAGCGTTAGATCAAATGATCTTGGTCACCACCTACCATCACTTAAAAGCCTCCTTACCTTATTGCTAAAGTCCACGCTATTAATATCAATGTTGTCTTTAACTAATAACACTGGTAGGTAATCCCTATTTTTGAGTCGGAATTTCGAGTTCGGAAGATTCAAACAATTTAAAAAAGAAATCAGGTGTGTCGTAAAATGAACTCGAGCTGGTCTGACATTGAAAGTGATCCAGGCGTATTTGCCGAGCTTCTGGGTCAATTTGGGGTTGAAAATGTTAACGTGGAAGAGATATATTCCTTTGATCAAGAACCATTAACAAATTCATACGGATATATATTCTTGTTCAAATGGTCTGTCATCTATTCACTTATTCATTCTTTTATTTGTTAACTTGTATGCTTACTCACTTAACGTAGGTCCAGTGATCATGATAGCCGCCCAGTTGTTGATTACACAACTGTTCCTGATCTATTTTATGCTAAACAGGTTATTACCAATGCATGTGGGACTATTGCTTTACTGAATATTATTTTCAATAATGCCAATACGATTAAACTAGGACCTGTCTTAGAAGAATTTTATAATTTTTCTAAAGAATTTGATCCTGAAACAAAAGGTTTAGCAATTGGAAATAGTGATCTGATACGTGATGCACATAATTCATTCGCTCGTCCTGAACCATTTATCCGAGAAGAATCCAGCAAACCAGTAAAATCAGGCGAAGATGTTCATCATTTTATAGCGTATGTACCTTATCAAGGTGTGGTATATGAACTTGACGGACTGAAAGAGGGACCTATATCACTAGGTACCTATGATGAACGAAGCATATCTTGGAAAGATGTTGCCAGACCAGCTATTGAAGCTAGAATGGCTAAATATAGTGCAACTGAAACCCACTTTAACTTGTTGTCTGTATGTGAAGATAGAAGATACGTTATTGAAAATGAAATCAATTTTATAACATCCCAATTAGGTGACTCAAACAATGAGGAATTAATGAATCAATTAGTTGAACTGCGCAATGAACTGAGCGAAGAAAACAGTAAGCGAGAGTTTCAGCATAAAGAAAACGTCCGCCGTAGACATAACTATATCGGCTTCACCATGCAGGTATTGAAAGCATTGGCCCAAAACAACAAACTCACGCAATGTATAGCAGCAGCAGAGACAAAGCAAAAGAGCAAGAAATAGAGCTCATTGTAGTGTATTTACATAAATAGGAAGAGGAATATACAACGACTACTTGATGACGTACCACCTACCGGAATGGGTTCGATGAATGGATGCGCTCATCGTCGCTGTCATCGCTATTACTACGAGCCCCATCACCGTCGGAAGTGTTTCCATTGCTAACTTTATCAATATTCTGTTGTATAAATGCCGTTAACACTGGAACAGCGCCTGCTGCCAAACCGTAAACTTTCACGAATTCTTGGGCCACTGCGTCCGCTTTATCATCCTCATAAATCGGCAGTTGGATGACTTTGCTCGGTCCAAACTCTATATCAATTCGTAATTTAGGCTTTTGATCAGGACGATTTTGTAATTTCTCTAGTTCTCGTTGTTTGCTAGCGACGAAAAGTGGTGCACTAGGTCCCTCTGCCATGAGCAATGCCCTATTACGACGGTATCCTTCTTCAATACCTTCTTTACTGCTCTTGTATATTTCTGCTTGTCTCTCCTGTTCATGTTGTATACGCACTGTGCGTATCCTTTCAATCTCTTTATCTGCACCCTTTATAGCATTCACAATAGGGACCGGGTGGCTGATATGTGGTGCAGGAATCAATGTGGGTTTGAATGTGCAATCTGAGAGATCATCCTCTGTATCAGGAGGTGGAGGGACGACTTCCTTGACATAGTACAACCGCTCATGAAACGGACTATTGGAAGTCTCCTCCGTTATCCCCGCATATGCTGGCGTGTAAGGGTTGATTCTAGGGTGAAACGTGCAGTCATTCGACTCAATTTCTTCTTTCATAACTCTTTTTTCTTCAATTTTTTTGTTAGCTATTGCTGCTCGATAGTACATTACATCCGTTGGAGTCAACTGCTCTATTGTAGTATCCGTTGAATCAACACTTTCATCGAGAATATGATACCGTTCAATCAGCTCCAAATCCTTGTCATACTTTGCTTTCGCCAATGCTTTGCTGTTGGAATTTATACTTGGTTGGAAGGTTGGGACCTCGGAGTCGGCGGTCATCACTAACTTTCTATTGGTGTAGTTCCGGTCGTTGCTAGAGCTCGATTTATAGTACTGAAACTTCACCATTTCTCTTATAAATAGTTTGAAAATACTAATATCTTCGGATTTTACTAGCTTATTTATTGACATACTTGTGACGGAGATGGATGCGTCACTGGTGGCACTCGCACTACTGGAGGTGGGTACAGAGATCTCTTCCCATGCACCGGTAGCAGTGTTCTTCATTATAAATGGAGTAGCGATTTTAAGGAATGTACTTAGATGCACTGTTCCTACTTGCTCATGATCTAACACGTTCCATATTTGCTCTGCAATTGTGTACTGTTTATGCGGTGGGAATAATCCAGGGGATTTAGTGGATAACACAGCGATGGTATGCTGCATATCCTCGTATCCGATGGAGTCCGACTGCTCTAGATCCGTTGGTTTATGGTTGATACGGCGGATATAGTCATACAATTCGCGCACCTCCCGCTCTGCCTTGCGACGTAGTATTAAGTCACTTTGGCGGTTTGTCTTCTTGCTATTCATATTTCTGTGAATTTTATCGGTTTCTTCTTTCCTTTGTCGACGCAGTCTTTCGTCTCTTTCGAGCGCTTTTTGGTACAAATATTCGTTGGCATTTATAGTATCTGTTGTTGTTGATTGTTGTTTTATTTTTATATCTTTGTCGTTACGGAAACCGTGATTTAAATTAGGTGAATATAATTTTTGACCTGCGAGTGAGTGAGTTAATGAATTAGTGAGAGGGTGAGTGTAGAGAGAGGTGTACCTGATGATGGGTCATATTTCTCTGCGTATTGTATTCGCTGCTGATGTTTCTCGCGATATTCTTTACTTCTTTCATACAATCTATCAAATACTCCGTCATTTTTACTATTACCCGCTTTGTCATTTCGTCCCAAATGTCTGCTTTTATTATTTATATTTGGTTTAAATGTTATACCTATGGGATGACTAAGAGTGAGAATGCTCAGTTGATGTGTACTAGGTAGTATATTACCTTCTTCCTCTATTATTATTTTCTTTAATGATTCCATTTTACTCTTCCTAATATACTCTGATTTCTCAAAATAATTCAATAATTCGCCATTATCACGGTAAGGAATATTGTAGTGGTCTGTATATATCTCGGGCTGCGTGAGTTATTAAGTGAGTAAATGAGTAATTAAGTAAACAAATAAGTAGTTAAGTAAGTAAGTTGGCAAAATACCTTGAACGGGTAATCAGCGATTGTTTTCTTCTCAATTTCTATTAATTCTAATTTTTTCCTTAAATTATATATTTTATTCTTAATATCTATCTTTTCTCCAGATGTTAATTCAGATAATACTTTACCACTAGATGCAGGAGGTGGTGGTGGCAGAGGTGAAGTCTGTGGTGTAGCACTTGCCATTATATGTCAGGTATAACTAGGCGGTAGGTAACTGATATTTTTTTTCTCGATCCTTGCTTGTACCGGCAAGTGCCAGTTCCGGGTTCCAGAAAAGAAGGCAATTTCAAT
>JACCDO010806028.1_pt1 | contig 34853 bp, 40 predicted proteins | sample 7446101 | NCBI WGS metagenome assembly JACCDO01 (sample SAMN15323440, study PRJNA562643) | freshwater metagenome | isolation source: river surface water | place: USA:Blue River Watershed | collected 2017-08-16 | reverse complement strand
CATTGTCCATATCTACGTTCTGGTTCTGGTTCTGGTTCTGGTTCTGGTTCTGGTTCTGGTTCTGGTTCTGGTTCTGGTTCTGGTTCTGGTTCTGGTTCTGGTTCTGGTTCTGGCTCTGACCCCTCATCGGGGTTTTGGGTTGGTTCTCTTTCACATTCGCATACACAAGGAGAAGGTTCAGGAGAAGGTTCCGGTGAAGGTTCCGGCGAAGGTTCCGGTGAAGGTTCCGGTGAAGGTTCCGGTGAAGGTTCCGGTGAAGGTTCCGGTGAAGGTTCAGGAGAAGGTTCAGGTGAAGGTTCCGGTGAAGGTTCCGGTAAAGGTTCATTACATACTTCATAAAAAGGCTCTATACTTCCACAATCACCATAACAAGAAGGACCTTCTCCGTTTAATGCTCTTTGACATAGTTCAAAACAAAAGGGTTCTGAGAATGTATTAGGTATGCATATACCCTCAGACCAAGCGCATAATTCTCTAGAGTCATCGCAATTTGTTTCATCAGGTTTGTCGAAACAGAATACATCCCTAGACTTCCATATTAGTTCATTTTTTCTTACGAAATCATTTCCATTTTGTTCATATATATCTTCAACTATGTCGTTTATACCGTCAAATCCGAGTTCTTGCCAAGGACAATAGTAAAATTGCGCAGAGATATATCCAAAAAATAATAGATACATAGTATATAATAAATACGTTTATATCTTTAAATTATTTTAAATGTAAATGTATATGGATTCTTGTACAGATAGTGTTACAACTGTTACTACTGTGTTAGCCTCAGCTTTGTTTTTGATAAGTGAAGTTTTACCATTTACTACAAAAGTTAAAGGTAACGGCATTGTTCAGATTATTTCAGATGTTTTAGTTTCGTATCTTAAAAAAGCAAAGGAAGTAGAAGAAGACAGTTTGCAGCAAGTTTAAAAGAATATTTATGATTAAAGAAAGTCCGATGTTTTATATTTGCAATTTAACTGATGTTTCTTATTTTGATGTTAAAAAGTTTTATACACTCAAGAATACTTATAAGGATATACAAGAAGTAGATATAATAAGCTCAGAATCTTTGTTTAAACCAATAAATAGAATGGCGAATGGTGCATCAGTTGCCAAGTATAAATTCAACGAGTTTCATAACAATGTTATAAAAAAAATAAAAGAACTAACAGGGTTAAAATTATATTTTAACACAGCTAAAATCGAAATATATACAAATAAATATACTAAGATGAAATACCACACTGATTGTTCGTTGGATTTAAAAGAAGATAGTTATATAGCAATATTGTCGCAATACGAATATAAATGTAATAAAAATTGCAATAGATTCCTTTCTATAAAATCGAAAGCAGATAACAAGATAACAGAGATAGAAATGTTGAATAATAGCGTTATATTATTCGATTTAGAAACAAATAGCAAACACATCCATTCTATATTCAAAAAACACATAACAAGTTGCGAGTGTAAATGGATAGGAACTACATTTAAATACTCTAAAACTTTTGCTTTACAGTATAAAAAAGCTCTTTATTTATATCCTTTTTTTAAAAAGATTACTCAAGCAACAGAAGAGCAGAAGCATGAATTTTATAGATGCAGAAAAGAAGAAAATCAAAGGTTAATGTACACATATCCTGATATAAATTATTTTATAAATTAAGTTAAAAAAAACTTTATACAAGAGATTACAAATGGAAAACAGATTACAGTTTAATAATATTTTAGTGAATAATACAAATCATGATATTTGTAATTTTATAGGAGACGTATATAAATTTATAGAAGAGAATTATATCCTTGATCTTCTTAAAAATAAAAATTATATATTGTTTTATTATTGCGGGGATGTATCAAAAATACCAAAAGAATATAAAAACATTGTTCATATAATAGAGGAGTATTCATTTAATTTCTGTAATTCTACATATAAAGTCATAAAAGAAGATTCTATCCCAAGAAATATAAATGGAGGAATGTTTATTAAAAAAATTTTTGATGAAAACTACTATGACGACTTATTGTGTAGCCATAATTTTTCTAACCTTACGGAGTCTGACAAAGACTCCATTGCTTACAGAGACGGTGTATATCTATCTAATGTAAAACAAGTTGACGATAAAATCTTCTATAACCTCTTGAGGTGTTCTACTAATTTTTCTACCCCAACTGAGAATTTTAAAGAAGTTGATAAGATTATTATAGGAAAGGTACAGTATTTTGTTGATTGTTTTTTTGAAAAGAAAGTAAAATTAAATCATGTTTTGGCTCAAAGATATAATAATATAAAAATAAAGGAGAAGGAAAAAAAAGCTAAAATCAAAGCTCATTCAGATAAAACAAAAGATATGCCAAAAGAAGGTGTTATTGCCTTTGTATCTTTCTATGATAAAGACAGTTCAAACCAGAACCACTATAGTAAGTTAAGATTTAAAGTTAAAAAACAATCAACTTCTCACAATCATGTAAAAACTTTTGATGTAATATTATACCCAGGGTCGGTATATGTTATTCCACTAACAATCAATAGGGAATATACTCATGAAATAATTCCATCTGATTACAGTATTGATAAGATACCTACACGTATAGGCTACACAATAAGGACTTCAAATGTAGAAGCTTGTTATGATAAGGGTTCAAAAGGAGCATATATAAAGAAAGGTAAATTAACCAATCATTCAGAAGAGTTTGAAGAAAGTTTAAAAAATCAATACTTGATAGAAAACACTACAACAGATATAGTACAATATGACGAAACTTATTTTACTATGAATCAAGGAGATTTGTTAGAACCTATATTGTAAGGTTTACAAATTAAAAGAATAATTTTAAATGTATAAAATGAGAGTTGACTTTATCTCTTATTTTATTCTCTTTATATCCTCACTTTCTATATCAATAGGATTCTATTTTTACTTTGAAAAGGATTCTTACAATAACTATATAGGTATAAGAAATTTTGAAAATGATATAGCAACTAGTATACTGTCAGACGTGTTTAAAAATTTTATCAAGTACGTCTATATGGGTGAATTTTTTATAAACAACTTTGAACTCTATCAGGATAATATTGACAGTTTATTTTTAAACTATTCTTTATTGAACAGATCTGCTTATGTAGATTATATGAATGAAATGAGAATACACTATAACATAACAAATGAAGATAGACAGAAATACGAGCAATTTATGAATACTTTATTAGGAAAAGATAACTTTACAATATCAACTTCAGATAGAGGAATTCTAAGTAAATCTCCTGAATATCCTTTTTATTGTCCTATCACTCTTTATTCTCCTAATAGAACAGCTAGTCTTATTCCTTATATAGGAACAGATATATGTCATACAGAATCTTATGAGCATATAGTTGAAGATCTATTGCGATATGAAGAAAGAATAACCATAGTTCCTAGAAAAATATTTACAACTAACAAAACAGCATTAGATTTTGGAAAAAAGAGTAAAACTAACAGAGGTATAGTTATAATTACTTTTATTTTAGATGACATCTTAGAACTTGTTTTCAATAGATTAGTAGTATCAAAGAAAGAGAAAGTATACTTCTTGTTTAATGTTTCTGGTAATATAGTTACAAATACTCAAGATATAGACGAATCTTCTATGTACAAATATCAAAATGTTATTTACTATAACAATGAAGAATACCTTTCATTTGATATATATGAAAATTTGAACTATTCAATAGCCAACGGATTTTATTTCTTATTGATGAGCATTTTTCTTGTAGATATACTCTTAGGTTTTAGTATATATTTCATCAATCAAAAAATAAATACAGACGCAAAGATAAAGAAAATGGAGATAGCAAATATGATGTTATCTTACATTAATCATGAGATAAGAAATCCTCTCAATATAATAAAAGGTTTGACAGAGATAAATATATATGAAATGGATGAAAAGGCGAATAAAGAATATGAGCCAATTGTATCCAATCTTCACACAGTAAAGAACGCATGTGTCCTTTTAGAACATATAGTGAACGATACATTGGATATAAGCAGAATTACCAGAAACAAGTTTATTGTAAAATACTCCGATGTTGATGTTAAGTACTTTGAACAAGATTTAATGAAGACATTTAGAGCAAAAATTTCAGAAAAATCCTTTATAGAATTTAAGTTAATTAACAATATACATTTAGAAACTATCCATATCGATGAAATGAGAGTGAAGCAAATACTTCTTAATTTTATAACTAACGCTTTTAAATTTACAGATTCTGGACATATTCACTTGAGAATGTCTACAACTCCGGAGTTTTATATATTTGAAGTAGAAGATACAGGTAGAGGTATAAAGAAGGAAAATTATAATAAAATATTTAAACCATATGAGCAATTATCAGAGATGGATAGTCTAAGACATGGAGGATTAGGTCTAGGACTTTATCTGTGCAAAATGATAGTAGAGGTTTTGCAAGGCGATATATACTTCTTTTCTGAAGAAAATAAAGGATCTACTTTTGGTATAAAACTACCTATTTCTATTTAATTAGTTTTTTAATAATTCCATGTATTAAAAAACTATGAAAAGAATACTGTTAGTCGATGATACAACCATTAATAGATTTGTTTTAAAAAGAATGCTTGAAATTATAAGCAAAGATTACACTATAGAAGAAGCTTCTAATGGGAAGGAAGCTATAGACTCTCATAAACAACTTGCATATGATATTATTTTTATGGATATAGTAATGCCTATACTTGATGGATTACAAGCTACAAAGATAATAAGAATATCGGATAGTAAAGTGTTTATAGTAGGATTGACAGGTCAGGTAGAAAGAACAGATGAATTTCTTAAAGAAGGCATGGATAGAGTGATGTCTAAGCCTCTTTCTTTAAAAGATTTAAAACTATTAATGGACAGCTTGTAAGTTAAAAAGAAAAAATTTTAGTATACAAATGCCAATAGAAAAAATAGGAGACTGCGTTTATATAGTATATAAGAATCTTTATGATCCTAGGGTCCATAATGATTATTATGCAATAAATAATAATGATAAAGAATTACTAGAATATCGTTTCGAAGAATTTCATTATACTCATTTAGATCTACAGCTTTTGATTCAGCATTGTATTGCTCGTAATAACATTGAAATGTTAAAACTTATAGTAGAATATTTTAAAAATAATTTTGATGAAGATCGTGTTTATCATACATTAGTTTCAGTAATAAATAAAACTAGTTCAGAGAAATTTATAACATATTTATCAGATAATTTATGATTCTAATATATAAGAACAGTTATTTTCTATTTTTATGTCAATTCTATGCTCTACTTTTTTCTTTAGTTCTTCATTGTGAGATATAAGAAAAACGTTTGAATAATGCTTCTTAAGATTAAACAAAAGAATATCTATTTGGTCAAAATTATCCTCTGATACACAGTCTATTACTTCGTCTATAAGGAATAGTTTGATAGTAGGTAGTTGTTTGAATCTATCGAATGCAATTTTAAGAGAAGTATTGATTACAAATCTTTCGTAACCAGAACAATGCTCTGGACCTACCACTATATTTTGTTTTTTAATTACAATTTCCCATTTATCTGTTTCCTGTATTTCACAGATAAGACCACATAAATTAAATATCATGTTATTTGCATCTACGCATATATTTTTTATGAGGTTTGTTATGAGTTGTTTTGGTAGATTTTTGGAATGAGTTATATCCATATATTTTTTGTACAAACTTATCTCTTTTTCATGTCTTCTTATTTTTAGTTCCAACTCTTCGTTTAAGAGCATATTTTCTTCGTAACTTTTTATTTTAGAAGAAATCATCGATATCTTAGTTGTGATATCTGTAATATTTTTGTCTATTTCACGTATATCTGAAGATACATCTTCTTTTGCTTTTATTAGTTTACTGTATTCTTTATTGTCGTCTAGAACCTTTACCTTTTCTTCTAATTCTTCTGTTTCGTAGTGAAGGTCTATTAATTCTAAGTAATCTGTATAAAGTGATATGGTTTCCTTTAGTTTATGAGCATAATTAATCTTATTTGCTTTCAACTCCATCTTAAGTTTTGAAAGAGTTTGTTGAATTTCTATATTTTCTTTGATTATCAAGTCTCTTTTCTCTTTGTCTTCTATTATCTTTTGATATTTAGAAAAGTCTTCGTTGTTTATATAGGTTTTGTCAAGGTCTTTAAGAAGAGATTCTCTTTGTTCTGGTTGTAAAACGTAATGTTTCATTTTCTCTATATACTTCATATTCTTAATAGTTTCTTTTACAATAGATAGGTCTAACTTGTCTTCTTTCTTATAAGATTGTATGATTTTTTTAGCCTTAATGTACTCTTCTGTGATATCTGCAGAAAAAGATATTTGTTGTTTCTTACCTTCATAAAATGATATTTCCTTTTCTATTTCTGAGATGTCTCTTGATTGTATGTTGTCTATTTTTTTTAATTTAAGATGGTCAATCAAATCAGAATTCTTAAGTAATTTCGAGAGTCTTTCGCATTCTGTTTCATAAAATGTTTCTTTGTCTATATGGGTTTCAATCTGTTCTTTATTTAAAATTTCTTTATTTTCATTTATTTTAGAAGTTAAAAGCTCTTTTGATTCTTTTATAGTTGCTGTTTTTTTGTTTACTTTGGATATTTTTTCAAATAGATCTTCCATATTTTTCATAAGCTTTTGTTTATCTAAAGTATGTTTTTTAAGGTTTTCTTCTAACTCAGACAGGTCTTTTTGTTGTTTATCTACATTTAGATCTAATTTTCTCTTTATCATATCCATTTGGGCCTCGTATCCTGTTTTTTCTTGCGATAGTTTTTTGCATATAACCTTTGCTTCATTATGCAGTAGTTTGTATTTGTTAAGATTAAACATGTTATTAAAGATTTCATCTAGCTGAGAACCGTTCATAGAAATAATAGATATATTCGAACCGTATGATATATTGCTTATCATATTAGTAAGAATAAAGTCATCTTTTGTAGAAAACGAAAGGGTTTCTCTTATAAGTTTTTCTGTTTCAACTTTATTTGTAAGGTTAAGCATCTTGGTTTCATTACTGAAGTCTACAGTTTCTGTAGGGAGATATACTTCACCCCTTTTTTTATTTTTTGCCCTTCTTTCTATATAATATATATCTCCGTTTGACATTTCTATAGTGAGTTTGACGTAAAGTTCATTTTTCTTAGAGAATCTACTGATGATATTTCTATTATTTTGATTCTGGTTTCTTGTATAGATATTTCCGAATAGTCCATACAGAATAGTATTTAAGATATTTGTCTTTCCAGAAGCATTTGCTGCTAAAATACCTGTTATACCTGTATTTAATGTTATTTTATTGACCTTGTCACCTCCATAACAGAAAATGTTCATAAACTCTATTTCCTTTATAGTCCAAGGAAGGGTGTTTTTATAGTTCATATCAGAGTTTTCGATATAGTCGTGTAGTTTTTCATGTATGTTCAATATTTCTTCGAGGTCTCTTTCATCTTCTACCAAAGAAGAGATAATACTTTTTTCTTTCACTTCTACAGAGGATTTTTCCTCAGTTTCTGATTGTTCTTTTGGTGAAAGAATCCTTTCTTTAAAGACATTCTTTACGCTCAGAATTTTTGTTTTAGTTGAAATTTTGTCTATGACATCCTTTAGATCACTCTCGAGGTCTTCCATTTCCATGATTATTCTTATTCTTGTGTAAAGAGGAAAATCAATAAGGTCTAAATCCTCGTGTAGATCTATGTCTATAAAAGCATAATCGTTGTGTAAAGCTATAAACTGAGACATTTTATCAACTACATTCCATAGAAGGAACCCATGCTTCCTTTCTTCTTTAAAAGACTGTTGAATAAGACTTCCAGGATATGCAATTGTTTCTTCTTTATTTAGAAACTGCCTTTTATGTACATCTCCAAGCATTACAATGTCATAATTTTGAAAGTTTTGTAAACTTAAACCATTTGTTTTGTATTCATTATCTAAAGCGCACCCAGATACTATACCATGATAGAGCCCTATGTAAGTTTTATCCTGATTTTTAACTGGACAATTGACGATAGTTCCATCTAAAATAGATGATACTCCTAAAACTAGGTTTGCAAATGAATAAAGACCGCTTTTCTTCAGAAGATGAACTCCTTCGTAATCTTTTACTTGCATTATACCTGAAAGAGCGTCTAATCTGTCTCTATGATTGAAACAATCATGGTTTCCTAAAATGATAAAAACATCGAGTAGACTGCTTAATTCTTTCAAGAAGTTATCAAAAATTATGATAGTTTCGCTCACAAATCTATCCTTATTATGAAAGATATCTCCACATATGACCATTATGCTCTCATCTTTATTAGGGTCATTTGATATATAATCTATTAATCTAGAGAAAACCTCTTTGTATTCTTCATGTCTATCTAAATATCTTATATGGATATCTGCTATATGATATATATAACCTACTTTTTGATAAGTAGTAGGTATGTCCTCAATTGATTTTGAAATATCATGATATTCTTGTATTTTTTCATTAAGTAGTTTTATACTCATACTTTTTGTAGTTTTTATACCTAGTTCTGAACATTTATCAAGTAATTGTTGTTTAGAGTCTTTCATTTAAAAAACAATAACTATTCCTTTTTAAGTTGTTTAAATACGATTAAGTACCTCGTCTATGATACTATGAGAATCTCTACTAGGACATAAATTAACATTCTGTAAAAAATGATGATATTTATTTTCTAAGTATTTTGTATTTTCTTCTTTATTTCTGTCAAGTTTTATCAAGTCTTTTTGTAATTCGGTTAATTTTGCTTCTTCTATTTTATTTTTTCTTTGTTCATATAAATCTTCTATTTCTGCTAATACTCTGTATTTAGATTGTTGAACATTTACAGAAATACCAAGATTTCCTGATATGAAATTATCTAACTGATTTAGTAATGGGTCGTTTTGTCCTCTTATTAAATCTAATGTATTGCTAGTAGTTTTAATAACATAGTCAAATGTAGATTTATTCATCAAATATCTAGTATACAATCTATTCTTTAAATTGATTTTTAATTTAAAGGTAAATTAAGTAAGATAATAAATCAATTTTTAATTCAAACATGCGTTGTTATAAATGCAATGCAACCACAAAACTTACTCAACTTTCGGGCGGACTTTGGGAATGTACTTATAATTATTACTGCGGTAAATCAATAGAAGACTATTTCATTATAAGACAGGGGATTAGACTAGACTCCTATAGTTTTGTAACATGTGTAGAAGAATATTTAACAGATGAAGATAAAAACATAATAAAAAATCTCTATAATAATAACATTGAACTATTGAAATGCGTTATCATAGATGCTTACGATGATTATATGGAATGGTATGAGGAGATTATCAAAAAGAGACAAGAACAGATAATACAATATTGTATAGAAACAGATATAATAATTCCTCGTGAGTCCTGTGATATAAAACATGAGGATTTTTCAGGTAGTGAGTCAATACATGAAGAATCGCAAGTAGAGAAAAGATTTTGTAAAGGTCATGTTGCAGAATACAGAAGAAATTGCTGTGTTTATTGTGCGAGTTGCAATAAGTGGATAGATGATTGGTCAGGGTTCTATCACTGCTGTTGTTATTATTTTAGAGGAAAACCAATAATTTAACTTAAAACACTTTTGTTTATTGTTATACCACAGTATTCCTGTGGTTTTGATGAGTAATCTATATAATTATACACTCCGGCATTTATAGCGTACTTTAGAAGACTTTTGAAATTTTGTCTAAATTCTTCTGTGTGTCCAACAGTTAGAGATACTATATGAGCTAACTCGTGGATTGCCACATACATAAGAGTGTTTATATCATAAACTTTGTTGTTAGCTGTGTCTCTGGAAGATATACAGAAAACAACGTAACTTCCTTTATTAAGAGTATAACTTGTGTCAATATCGAGTATATTTTCTTCTATAGCATGGGGGTTAAATGAATAAAGTCTTTGAGCGTATTCTGGCTGAGTTCTTTGAGACTTAATAAAAGATATAAGCTTAAGTAAATTTATATTTATACGTGCTAATGTATCAGCACTTTCTTGTGCAAGATGGTTGTTCTTAGTTTTATAATGCTTACCATCAATTGAACTTTTTGTATAAGTATAACTATCGCTATAAAGATACATAACTACCAAAAATAAACATATCGCAATTATTTGAACATACATCTTTAATATAACAGTAGAAAAAAATAAACTTAAAGAAAAAAAGATAAGATGTCAAATGAATGGATTTGACACTTTTTTACAAGTAATTGAGTTCTTAGATAAAAATGAAAGAGAATTTGAAATCGATGTAAATGTTCTAGAGATGGACGGTATAGATGCCGTTCCTCATGCAACATTCAAGGAAACTTTATTGTTAAAAAATAACAAAGGAGATATTCCACGCAGAGGAGACATATATTCTTGCATGCGAACTATTATAGAATTGTTTCTAATTGGTTCATCAATGTATCGTCATTATAAATAGTTATATCGAAAAGAAAACTATCTAAAGCCTTTTCGCTATAATCATCTATGACATTATAGACTTCTCTTTTTACTCTAGCGCTAACAATTGTGTATTCAGGAAGTTTGGCTTTTATAAAGAAGTATTCATGAGGAAATCTCATGTCAGATATAACAACGTCATTGGAGTAGTTATTTATTCTAATCTTTTCAATTATCTTTTTAGAGAAGTAATTTATATCTTTTTTCTTTTTCTTTTTTGATTCAGAGATAAGTATATCTCTGTAGGTGTGCCCTGTATGGTGTACTGTTCTTTTACCTTCTTGAGTGTCAAGGTCCTCTCTTTTTATACAATAATCAAGCGATACTTCATCTTTCAACTGGTCTGCTAAAGCTAAAGAAAACCATCCATTTGCTTGAAGAATATCTGCTATATAACTTTTACCAGAACCAGAGTAACCAGATAGCATCAGTATTCTTTTCATTTATTATAAGTTAATAAATATAGTTTTAACATTTAAGAGATAACGAATTTAAAAATATAAATTTAATATCTATCAAGATGGTAAAGGTAAAAACTCAAGACGATGAAATAATTGAATTACAAACTGAGACTGCATGTCAGATGGTTCTTTTAAAAAATTTAGTAGAAGATTTAGGAGAATCTTCTGAGCCAATTCCATTGCAAAACGTTACAGCAAAAACTTTCAATAAGGTTTTAGATTATTTCAAAGACACACAAAGTGAAAGTTACTTTCATGATATAGACAGAGACTTTTTATTTGAGGTAATTCTTGCAGCAAATTATCTCGACATAGAAGATTTACTTGACAAAGGCTGTAAACGAGTGGCGGATATGATAAAGGACAAACCTGTAGAAGAAATAAAAGAGATACTTGGAATCGAGTAAGTTAAAAACATAATGATATGATAATTATTATGTTTTTACCTATAGAAATATGCTTAAAAATATTTAAAGATTTAGAGTATATAGAGTCACGGGTAAATAGATTTAACATACGTATGTTTGTAAGATGTCAATATCTCAGCGAAACATTAATAGAAAAATACGCGAAACATTTAAGTAAAACCGAATGGCGTATAATAAGCGCAAGCCATCCACTTTCAATGGATTTTATAGAAAAATATCAAGATTATGTTTATTGGGACTCTATAGCTTCTTCGCAAAAACTAAATCTTGATTTTATTCTGAAATTTCTTCATAAATTTTATTGGAAAAATCTTTTATGTTGTCAGAAGATACCTATAGAAATTTTAACAACATATAATATAGAACATGATACATTGAATCATTTTATTGAATATAATGTATATAGAAGGTTAAGAACTAAGTATAGAAGACTATTAGGAATATTATGACATATCAAACACAAGTTCTATATTCATAAATGAAAATAACTTTTCTTCTTCTGAAAGAACATTACCTTTTGACACCCATGAATCATAAAACTCAGAAAAGTTTTTGTTAGATACTAACTTAAATCCACTCTCTTCCATTCTTTTTATGACCTTTTCTTTGTCTACTATATGTTCTCGAGTAGGTTTATTTAAAACAGAATCTTTGATATATACGTCAATTTCGCTCTCTCCTACTTTTACGATTTTAGAGTTTGAGTTATCATGTTCTATAATTTTTGAGCTGTCGAAGAATGTAAGTATAACTTTTGTTCCTTTTTTAGAATTTTTAGTCAAAATTTCTATAAAATGTTCTATTTTATCGTAGAAGTAATGGAAAGCAAAATTACATACTATAACGTCAAACTTATACTGTGAATCTACCATAGATTTGTTCAAATCTTTTTGATATACTTCAATTGCAATAGAGTTTTTCTTGTCTTCCGTTATAGACGATATCCTTGACTTAGAAATTTCTATAGACTTTTCATCTATTTCATAAGCTTCTACATATTTTACACCTACATCTCTATATTTTCCAAAATCTCCTCCTTTACCTGAAGCTAAATCTAATAAGCTTTCCTTATTCTTAGCATACTTTTCTAAAGTAAATCTTTTAATAAAGTTGTGAAAACGTCTTAGATTGTAAAAAACTGCTTTAGATCTTGACGAATAATACTTAATTTTTTCAAAATCAAATGGATTTTTAATAGCTTTCATGTTATCTTCAGCAACTGTTATGAAATTTGGTTTTTTCTTATCAACTCGTATATGTAGAGGCAACCACTTGCCTTCCTTGTAATAACATTCAACAATGTCATTTGTTTTGTATTTTGAGTAGTCGGGCTCTTTTACCTCATTTTTTGTAAAAAGAGTCAACTTGTCTTTGTCTTGAACATAAAATGAGAACACTCCTTCTCTTTTTTTTACGAGGAAATCTATTGTTAGTTTTTCTAATTTTTTCCATTTAAGAGGAAAAGAGTTGAAGTAATCTGTTCTTGTTTTTACAACTATAATTCCATCTTCATATTTATCATTCAGAGATTCCTTTAAAGAAAGAAGAGAATTGTACAAATTTCCATAAAAATACTCCTTTATATACAGACCTGTTTTGAACTTTTTACTATCGTAAATTTTACAACTATCAAATATTTTTTTGATAGAATCTAATCTGTTTACGAGATTCTCTTCAGTAGAAATGAGGTCAAATGCGTAATAACTACCAAGAAAGAATTCACCGTCTATCAAGAAGTTTTCTTTTATAGAAGAAAAGTAGGGGATTTTCTTAAAATCAATGAGATTATTGGACATAAGATAACATTGTTTGTTAAATGAGAACATTACAAATCTTTTTCCATCTAATTTTTTAGTACATGCGTAGTCTTCTTCTTTATTTAGTTTTTCTAACGTAAGAGTTTCTGGTTGTATTCCTATAAAACGATGTTTCATTTCGCTAAATGATTTTTTGTAATAGGAGAAAGCCTCTGATTTTTCTTTTTCAGAAATGATTATTTCGGTATCTTGAAGAATTTGCAGTACAAGATTGATATTTTTCATAAAAGTTTCAAAATCTGCAGAAGATTCAACTTCTATAGTCATATCTCCTTCAGATGTTCTATCTAGATCAAAAATAAGGATATCTTTGTATTCAAATGATATACGCAATCTTTCTGTTTTTCTGACAACGTTCAAGTTCTTTTTATCAACTGAATCTAATGGATGTTCAGAAGAAAAGGCTATTCGCACACCATATTCTTTTATATCGAAAGATTGTATCTTTTTCTTTTCCATGAACGATGATTTTTTGTTTTCTACTACCTCTTTTATGTTGTTTTCGTATTGTATTATTTTTTGATTTCGTTCTTTTATGGTGTAGAATTCCTTTTTAGACGAGAAAAATTTGAGAAGTCTTTTGTATTGCTCGTAATTGATTTTTGGCTCAAACGTTTTTCCAAAAGAACCAAATCTAGCTTCTATTTCTACCTTATCTTTTAGAGATTTATTATAAACATTGAATAGTTCTTCTCTGTTTTGTATAAGTTTAGGATCCATTTCTTAATATTATAATAAGGATTTAAATTTCATTTTTTTTCTTTAGTATAGTTACTATGACTACTATAATTCCTGATCTAGATCCTGGATATCACCCAAGTTTCTTTCAAACAGATGTTCATTTCAAAAAAATACAGTTAAGGGATATGCAAGATTATGAAAACTATAGAAACAATTTAGTAGATGGCAAGAGCCGTAAAGATCAAGATATGACAGAATCAGAGCATTACGATACCCCTTATAAAGGCATACTTGGAAGTATTCAAGAGTTGTCTCCTTTTTCAAAGATTTATTTTTCAAAGGAAAATGTAGAATGGATTCAAAAGAATATTAGATATGAAGTATACAAGTTATCCGATAAGAGGTACGTAATAGACCCTCAAGATGAAACAAATTTACTTATAGTTATGAAAGCAATTTATCTTCAAAATTCAAAAAATCCAAGAAAGTCATCTCTTTATCAACAGGAACTTCTGAGACTTAACAGATTGGTACTTAATGAAGCAGTTCCTGATATCATAACTCAACTACAGCAATATAGTGCGTATATAAGAGATATTTCAAAAAATCCAGACCCTATAGCTCTTCCACGAAACGTGAGCATCACAGGGACAAAGACTAATAATTACAGAGGGCCTTCTGACGTATGGGGTATTGATACAATTTAAATACACTTTTTTATTAATACATATGGAATCTTATCTCGTTCTTATATGTGTTATTGCTATTATAATAATTGCATGTGTCATAATAGTTTCTTTTGTTTACTGTATAACTAATTAAAAGATAAAAAAATTATCATGATAAATGTGGATAATTTTTATCATTATAACAATTACATGTATACTAATATATTTTCAGATACTTAATATAGTTATTCGTACTGAGTTTATTTTTGAATAGTAGGTTTTCTACAAGTCTTTGTTTTATCAGAACAAGATGCTCTTATTTTTTCATAAAATTTACATACTTCTTCAAATGGAGGTGACTTTTTAGTTTTAAATTTACCAGGATTTTCCATTTCTTGTTTGATAAGTTTTTTATTTACCTTATCTTTTATAAGGTAAACCCAGTACATCAAACTATTTCTACTTTTTAGATAGTCTTTGATAGGTAGTTCTTTCAAAAACTTTTTATAACTTCTTCTGCAGTATTTGCAAGGTAAAATATATTGAAAACTTTCAAAAAATTCCTTATGTTTCTTCATCTTGGAAACGTGAAGTTTATTTTTCATATCTATTTCTTGAGGATAGTTAGCAGCTACTGTAAACATACAGAACCATAGTTTAGGTCCCCACTCTTTTGTATCCATTAAAAGAAGAGTAGAAAATAATATGAAAAAAATACTTTTAAGATAAAGTTTAAAAATAATTTTATAGATACCTTATATAATGGATCCTAAACGGGAGGAAGAAGTCAGACAAAAGAAAAAGACAAAGTTGTTCAACAAGATTTATGTCGAAATGCAAAATGCTATGAATATTTCTCTGAAGAAAAAGTTTAAGGTTCATAACGTTTCAAGCTATCGTTCTCTGTTACAGTTCGAAAAAACAATAGACGCTAACTACGAAATGTATAAAAATCACGATGAAAAGTTATTCGAGAAGAGCATTATTCTGAACAGGCTTTTCTATACAAAGCCGCAGTTAAGTTCTAAGAACAAAGAGGTAGTGTGGAAATATATTCATATGATGTACTCTCTGGTCAAAGAAGAAAATAAAGAAGTAACGGTTGCTCCTAAAAAAGAAGGACTTGAAAGTTTAGTTGAATCTCTTATGAATAATGAAAGCTCTGGTTTTAAATCAATCGTAGATGATATTTCCTCTCAATTACAGAAAGCAACTATAGGAAAGGATATAAATGAACAAACAATCGTCAATGACCTTTTATCCGGTAATCTTCAGTCTTCTGGTATAGATTTCAAAAAAATAATAGAAAGTACCTCTAAAAATTTAGAGAAAAAAATAAAAGACGGAGAAATAGATAAAGAAGAGATTATGAAAACAACCGATAAAATTAAGAATACATTGAACATTTCAATGTAACTTAAAAAGTCCTTTATAATATTTTTAAATGTTCTTACCTTTAGAAATAAGATATAAAATAATAGAACTGTTACCTTTTGAGAAGATAATACATGTATCGGAATATTTATCAAAAAAATTATATGAAGATTCTCGAGACATTATAGCTATATGTATAGAAAAGGGTGATTTAGACTTGATAAAATGGCTTTATAGTAATAAATTATTAACTGAATTCTTTCATGCAGACGATCTTCTACTGCAAATGGTAGAATTAGACCATCTTCATGTTATTATGTGGATGTACGATAACAAAATAGGAGATTGTCAAAAGTTTACTTTAGCACAGTCATATGAGTGTTCAGAAAGAACTATTATGTTTTTACATGATAATTACAACGTGTGTTCTAAGATGCTTGTTGACAGACTTTTTTATAATAGACGACTTTCTATAGCAGAAAAGCTTTATGATTGTTGTGGATGTTCAAAACGTGCTCTAATTACTGCATGTTATGCAGGAGATTTAGATATAGTAAAGTTTTTGTTTGGTAAAAATATATCAAGATATGACAAGAAAGACGGAGAATTGATAGACTCGGCGGCATCTAAAGGTCATTTAGATATAGTAATCTTTTTACATGAAAATACAGATGAAAAATCTACAGTGAAAGCTATTGATTTGGCAGCAGAATGTGGTCACTTCCATGTAGTAAAATGGTTAAATGAAAATCTAGAGGAAGGATGCACTACGAAGGCAATAGATAAAGCTTCAGAAAATGGACATATGAAGATTGTAGAATATCTTGTGTCTCATGGAAAAGAATGTACAGAATACTCTATTGTCAATGCAAGAATGAAGGGTCACATGGACATAGTTTATTTTTTACAAGAAATGGTAAAGGAGTTCCTACCATATAGACACTATCCTATAGTGCTTGATTTATTTTGACAATTTAAAAACAAGATAACATAAGATATAAAATGACACATTACATAGATTTAGCTAAGAAATATTTTGATGATTATATCAGTCCTCAAGAAACACTAGACGAACCAAATCTTATAGATAAACTTATTTTATCATATAGAAAAGGTATGGAAGAACGTGTTATATCCTCTCGTGCTCAACTTTTAGAAAAATGTGATGAGATTATGAAAGATGGTATGCGATTTTTTAGAACTGATTTAAAGTATAAACTTCTTATACCAATCGAGCATAAATATGTTGATAAAGATATATACGAAGATTTACCATGTGTATTGCAGAATTATTTAAATGACACGTATGATTATATTAAGAAAAGAATAGAATGTTACTTTGATGAAGAGAGCGATGATTTCTTAATTATAGAGATAACAGATTTTTTGTAATAACATTACGTAATTTTTTTTTCTTTTTTTATAGTATACTTAATAAGCAATGTCTATTCCACAAAATACTATAAAAACAGATGAAATATGGTTTAAAGAAATCTCTCAACTTTACAGAGTAGATAGACTTACAGAATTTTTTCCTCGAGTATCTCAAACTCAGGAAGAAAGACTTAATTCTATAGCTAGACTAGGTATATATGCAGGTATTCTTTTAGCTCTTTATAAAAGAGATTATAGACAGTTAGTATTATCAGTTGTAATATTGGCTTTTACTCTTTTTGTTTATAAAAGACAACAAACTCAAGAAAGTATGACAAATGAAGAAAAGAAAGAGCAACCAAGACCTACTCTTAACAATCCTTTTATGAATCCTAATATAACTAACTTCGGAGTAAAACCTACAAAAGAACCAGTGCCAGATTATTCACAAGATACAAAAGAAGCACAGATAATGAGAGCAGAAATAGAAGATAAGTTCAATTACAATTTATATAAAAGCATAGATGATGTATATGATACAATGCACGGAAGAAGGGACTTCTATACTGTTCCTAACACAGAAGTACCAAGTAATCAAGATAGATTTTTAGAATTTCTTTACGGAGATATGAAGAAAAATTGCAAGAGTGACACAACTGTATGTGAGCCTTATTCTGATTTAAGAGCAAATCCATTTATATTCCCCAACCCGAAGGATAATCCTACAGTTTCAGGAGAAGCTTTGCAAGTTTTGCCTAAGTGATTGTTTATAAGATTAATAACAGATTTTTTTTTAATCAGTTAAGACATATAAATGCAGAAGACCTTTTTACAAAAACTTATACAGCTAGATAACTTCAATTTAGTCAAAAAAATTATTTACCACGTAGAATCTATAGAAAAGGAAGATATCTATAGTTTAGTAAAACTATGTGTAACTCATAATGACATAACATTTTTAAAATTTATTGAAGAAAAGGCTGACGGTATCAAAAAGGATATATTAGATGTTATATTCTTCTACTCGCATATATTTAACAATGATGCTATGGAATATCTTCTTGAAAATTATATAAACGATATGAACCAAAAAGAAATAGATAGGTTATTTAGAAACTTGTCAGAATACGTCAAAGACATCCATATCCTTGAATTTTTTGTAGAAAGTTACCATAATCAAATTCCTCAACAGACTTTAGATGATGCTCTTTATGATACAATTGCAAAGAATAGATGTAATATAGATGTAATAAAATACTTGATAAATTTAGGAGCAAACATCAACTATGAAGTGAATGGTATGGAACAAAGAGGAGAACAGACGTGTTTATTAAATGCTATATCTAATGGAAATTTAGAGGTTGTAAGATTTTTACTCCAAAATGGAGCAGATGTATTTTATAATGAACATGACGCAATAGAATTGGCTTATAATTGCGCAAATGCATTCTATAATGAACATGAAGCAATAGAATTGGCTTGTAATCGTCAAGATTTTGAAATATTACAAACTGTAATGAGTTATGATAAGACAACAGAAGATTATTTTTTTAAACGTAATTTTTCTGATATAGATAATAAACTATTTGAAAATTACGTTAAAAAAAGGTTATAGATTTTTTTCTTCGTCATTTTTTGTCTCTACCCTTTTCCCTCCCCATGTTCTTTTTTTGAATGTGTAAAGAGTATAGTACATGAACATCATACTAAAGATTGGCTGAAACATTACAATCATGGTGTAAAAAATAACATTTACTCTTCTTTTTAGAACAAAAGCGTAGTATATAAGCAAAGACCAGTAGATGCATATGGGTAATATTACATGTAAAAACCAAAGTATAACAGGAATGTCTTCATTGAAATAAAGTATAAAGTAAAGAAAGTAAACATATATAGATGTATTTCTAGAATTGTTCAAAAAATTGAACATACAAAATAGAGGATATTTTCTCCATAAACTAAGTGAACTTATAAGCCATGTATCGTTAGATATATGACCTAGAAACCATCTTCTTCTTTGTTTTAAGAGTCCCATTATATTGTCAGGTGCATTTGTTTTACATCTAGCTCTTTCGCAGAATCCTATTTTATGAGGGTCCTCCATCATAATAAGATGTGTAAGATATCTGTCTTCACCTAAATAAAACCTTTGATAGTCAAAAGAATCAGAGTATTCCTTTTCATCAAAATATCTTTGGGCTACTTTTGAAAATGTAGAATACTTCATCATTGTAAAAGCACCTGGCAGACAGCTTGTGCATTTGAAAACATCTTCCATATTTCTCCAGAATAACTGCCCGCTAATATATTCAACGTCTTGATAAAGAGAAAGAAAGCAAGTTCTTTGAGAAGTTACACATGTTATCATACCAGTCAGTGAGTTTCTATCTTGTTCTTTCATATATTTCATAAACTCATAAAGGCAATCTTTATTTAAGATTATATCAGAGTCTATAAAAAATAGATAAGAGTTTTCTAAAAATTCTTTTGTATATTTTTCTTTAATTTTTTTATATGCTCCTTCTTGTGCAGATTTTTTACCTCCATGTTTGAATCTACATATAGATATTTTTATTTTTTCTTTTATCTCGTTATATGTCGAGTCTTCCAATAGCCATTTTTCTACTAGTTTATTATAAGCAGGAGATTTTTCTTCATCGTCGAAGGCAAGATATAGATGTATTTTTTTATGGTTGTATTCTAAATTTTGAACACTTTCTATAGCTTTAAGTAAAGCTTTAGGTTCTTCATTGTATATAGGCATGATAATATTTACATGGTGTTCAAATAAGTATACATTTTGTTTTTTTAGATTCTTTATAAAAGTATAAAGAGCTGACAATACAGGACCGAGTGCTAGAAGTATATTCACCCATACTATAGTGATGATAATGTAATCTGTACCTGGGACTGTTATATTGAAAAAGGATACATATGATAAAAAAACTGGGATATGTATAAATTTAAATGTCAAGAAAAATAAAATGATAAGAATACCTCCTATTTTTACTTCAATTTTATTTGTTTTGAATTGAATAACTAAAAGATATAAAACAAAAAGTCCAGTAAAAACAAGAAAATCCATGAGAGATATTCCTATAATTGTTAACTTTATGATATCTTTTGCAGTCATTCTCGTCAAAAAAAAATAATAAAAAATTTCATTTTTTTTCTTTATTATAATTATATAAATGTCAAGTAAGCCTATAAAAAATTATCCTGGAATTGTTCCTCCAGTTGGTTATAAATTAAACCCTTTCAGTAATAATTGGGTTTATTGTCCAGATCCTAAGGTCATTAATCCGCTTACAGGTAGATGTGTAAATCCTGATTCTAGAACACTCGCCAAAAAAACTTTTTTGGAACCTCAGCCTATTAAACCTTTGCCTTCTATAGAGTCACCTAAGAAAGAGTCACCTAAGAAAGAGTCACCTAAGAAAGAGTCACCTAAGAAAGAGTCACCTAAGAAAGAGTCACCTAAGAAAGAGTCTGCTAAGAAAGAGTCACCTAAGAAAGAGTCTGCTAAAAAGAAACAAGATGTTACGAAAAAAATTATAGAAGATTATATGATAAAATTAGCAGAAGTTAATAAAGAAAAAAGAAAAGATAATAAAAAAGCAAGTTCTATGTAATTTTTTTTATAAATTTTTCTAATTCAAAAACTCTGTCTTCGAGTTCAACTAAATGTTGTTCAATAGAACAGATTATACATGTAAAATAATGTTCTTTTGAACATTTTAAACAATATACTTTAGATTTAAGTATTTTCAACACATCTACTAGCTCGTGAACGTCTATATCAGGTTCCTCTTCGCAAAGAGGATTGTATGATAATTTATCTATGAAATAATTAATTTTATCTAGTAATTTCATAAGTAAATAAAGTAAATATTAAAAATTTATATTGTAAACGTGTCTATAATCTTCTCTTTTGACGGTTTACTTCTATATTTATCGAATATGTTAAATATATCTTCTGGTTTAGATATTTTTTTTGTTTCTGGATCATAGATAAAAGGAGCTTCTCCATATGTGGTTTTACCCTCTGTGTGACTCAATATAGATGCATATGAGATTCTTGAAGTATCGTCTACTAGATGAGGAATATATCCTTTTTTTGTAAATTCAGATAACCCAAAATCCCATACTATAAATACACGTCCTAGATTTGGAATATAATAAGTTTTATCTTTGATTTTATATTTGAAAACTCCTCCCTTTTTTACATTAAATATAAGTATATTACTCCAATGCAAATCGTTATGGCGTATACCTATACTGTTTAAACAATAAGCTCCATGAAATATTTGGAAATATGCATTGTCCAGTTCTCTTTCGTTTCTTGTTTTTTTCAACAACCATCCTTTTAGATCTCCTCCGTTTGCAAACTCAGATACAAAAGATACAGAGTCAGCTTTGATATTGTAGCCATAAATATAAGGTAAGTTTTGAGTAATTTTTTTATTGAGTAACTTATTACACATTAACATTACATATGGTTCTACGAATAGTTTTTTGGCTTTTATCAAACTTTTAGGTGATTTGTTTACAAATTTTGCTATTTCTTCAGAAGTTTTTACTCCCTTATCTTGTTTTTTAACTAATGTGAAGTGACATTTATTTTTAATGTTCGGAAAACATGCTTTGTAAACCTCTCCATATTCTCCTTTGCCTAAAAGTTTAAGTTGTTTTACTTTCGAGTAACTATAAGGATTAGACGAGTATATTTTATTGTTTATTATACGTGTGTTCATACTGTTATCCACGCATTTGAAAGATTTTAAACTGTAAATTTTATTTTTTTTACAATAATCTTCCATACTGTTTATTGTAAATCAAGAAAATAATATCGAATTAATTAAGTTTTCTATGTTGTGACCTGTGACTGTTGTTATATAGTTGATATCACAGCATTTTAAAAGATATAGAAGCTTAGTTTCAATATCGTTAGACTCTTCTTGTGAATGTATTCTTCCTACTTGTATATAAGGAAGTTGTTGATTTCTCTTTATAAAAATATAGATGTTATTCTTAAATTCTTCCATTCTATCTAATACAACTTGAGCTGTTTTCAGAGTATCTGATACGTTATCTTTGTTGTAATAATTGTAAAAAAGACCCATGAACAGAGGAGAATCACATATGATATAATCAACTTGCCCGTATACGCTCTTTAGAATTGCATACTGTCTTTCGCATACATAATATTGGTTATTTAGTTGTTCAATTTCTTTTTTCCAGACCAAGTCTTTAGCAAACTCTGTGATATACTCCACGTCTAGATGTAGTTTCTTTAGATAGACAAAAAGTTCACATGCAAGAGTGCTTTTACCTGCACACGGGCTTGCAACAAGATTTATAATTTTTGTTTGTTTAGGAAAGATACACTTCTTGTTTATTTTTTCATTCTGTAAAACATGTATTTCACCAATTATTTTACTTATACGCTGTTCATCGCTGGGATAACTATTAACAAGTTCTTCTATTTCTAGAAGTAATTTTTGGTTTTTTAATTTTGACCTATTCTTACATAAGTTACAGAAGTTGATTATATTTCCATAAAAATTTGCCTTAGTTTTGCATTCAATGCAATTATCAAAATAATAGGACCAGTAAAAATCATATATCATATCCAGAGATTGCTCTAAAGTCATGTTTAAAATATATAAACTTATATTTTTAAATTATTCATCTTCATTTCTACTATAGAAATAGTCTTTTATATCTGCTAGTAGTTGTTTTGGACATTGTATTGAAGGTATCATCAGTCCTCTTTCATCGTATGTTACGTGAATATAGGGGTCATACTTGTGTTTAAAAAGTACACTCCATCGAGTGACATATCCTCTGTTAGCTTTGGAACCATGGAAGTAATGTCTTATTATACCTGGTACATAACCTAATCTAAGACCTCTGCATCTTTCCTGAAACTCAAGAACTGATTTTCTATATCCTGGAGACATATTCTGTCCTAAACTAAACTCTCCTTGACCTATCATGCTTAAGAAAAAATGAGAATCTCCGCTTCCGAGAATTCCTTTTTCGTATATTTTTCCAATTTTATCATATACCTTTCTTGTCATGCATATATTATAACCTCCATGAAAGAAATGATGGTCATTCCTCATATAAGGTTGTTTCATTGAATATTGATATGCAAAGCTTGAAAATATCCTCATCGGAGAGCCTTTTTCATCTAAATCAAGACAATGAGAATGAAGTTGTAGTACATCTTTAAAACCATTCAGTATCTTTAAAGCATCAGATGCAAAGTGTATATTATCAAAGTTAACATCTGAATCGCAAAAAGCTACAGCCTTCCAGTCTTTCGGAAGAAGTTTTACACCCATATTTAGTAAATTTTCTTTTGACCACAGAGGAGGACTGGTTGTTCTTATTTGGAGATGATTCTTATTCCAAGAATTTGTAACCATAAAGGGTTGTTTATGATATACTAATTCCACTACATAAAGAATTACATCTTCGAAATTTCTCATTCTTCTTATAAATTCATTAGCTAGATGATATCTTTTTTTATAATTACATGGATTAGATATACAGATTATCATATGTAATTTTTCTTCTATTTTTTCATTATTTTTTATAGCAAGCTTTGTTTCTGTTTCATCGTAAACAGTTGTTATTTCTCTTTTAGAGGATCCATTTAGACCTATGTTTGTCATTAACTGGATTCAATATTTTTATTTTAAATAAATTCTTTAAATATACATCATAGCATGAAGAGGTTCTTCTTTTTTCTTAAGCACTAAGTCTACTAATTCCCTGTTCACATGTATAACATCACCTTTTCTATATTTGTCAATATCTACCTTTTCATAGCTAAATCCTTTTGTTATAATATCTCTTCTTTCCTTAGATATACCTTCCATGTGTAAAATTGTATTTATTTTAGAAATAACAGTTGCTATATTCTTATTTATGCTTCTCATTCCTTTATCTCTTTTTGTTTTCACGTTGATTATATATTTGATAGTTTCTTCTCCAAATTCTATATTTTGTAGAAGAATTCCTATATTCTTGCAAACTTCTGGTATAGTGAATCTTTTCACTATTTCTACCTTTTCTTGAAGAGTAGATTCTTTTATTTCTACTATCTTTAATCTATTCAAAACAACTGGATCTATATTTTCAGATGAATTAAAGCTCACAATAAAAAATACTTTTGAAAGGTCTAGAGTAATATCTCCAAGATAGTTGTCGTGAAATTCCTTGTTCTGTTCAGGGTCTAACATATGAGTAAGAACTCCGTTTATGGCTATAAATTTTTCAGATTCAGGTGACGATATCTTATCTATTTCATCTAGGTATATAATACAATCCTTATATTTACTTTTTGCTAAAGCCTCGTAGATTTTTCCTGGTCTGGAACCAACATAAGTATAGTCATGCCCAGTAAGAACAGATACATCGTTTAAGCCTCCAAAAGAAATTTGATTGAATGGTAATTGCAGTGTTTTGCCCAAAGCTCTTATAAATCTTGTATTATGAGTAACAATAAAATCGTTTATCACGTACCTACAGTTGCCATCTAAAGTAAAACCATAATAATCTCCTTCTCCCTTTTTAGTAATCTGGATGCTTTCTTTCAATAGGAGACCTTTATAAAGATGATGTTCAAGAATGAGATGAGCATTGTCCTTTATTTCTATCACATGCATAGAATTAATTATATGTTTTTTGAAGTAAAAGCCTAAACTGTCCAGTATCCAGCTAAGGTCATCAGCTACTTTCTCGTAGCTAATCAAAACTAGTGCTTGGTTATTAGAAGTGAATACACCGCATTGATTACAGAAAGCACTGAGTACTTGCAATCTGACTTCATAAGAATTAAACTTGTATTCTACAGGTATACTATTCATTTTTTGTAAATCATATGCAAACTGTATAGAAGCTACATTTCTATGTGGAAAATCTACTGAAGTAGAGTATCCCATATAACTATATTGTACAGATTCTGTTAAATGTATAAAAGCTTTTACTGGTATTTCAAGTAAAGAGTTATCACTGTTTTTTAAACAAAGAATATGTTCACTGTTGACTGTATAAGTTTTCCCAGTCGTTTTATGTTTTATTTCATAAAGAGTATCTCTGCCGGTTCCAAGAGCAGTTACAGTTCTTGGAGATGAGTCATCGCCCATTAATATATCTCCTATGTGTATATTCTGAACAAGTTTATAAGTGCCGTTATACATCATAATAGGAGTATCTTTTGCATGACATTTTCCTATACCAGGAGGACCATGTAGAGCAAGAATCTGTGATTTGTAATTTTCAGGATTATTCATTTTACTTGTTACAAAATCTATTATTTCTTCTTTTGTTTCTACATGTCCATATACAGTTTCATCTAGATTCTCTCTTAGATTTTCTATAATGTTATGTTTCTTTTCTATAAAATTTGATTCTTTATTAGGAATTTTTAATACTCTTTTAATATAAGTCTTTATCTTTTCCTTGTCTGTTACATTTTCTAGTTCAGATATTAGATGAGCTTTTCTCTGTAAATCAAAATCAGAATCTAGTACTTGATTTAGAAGAGATTCTTCTTTGTTGTTGTGTAATTTTTTAATTTCTTTAAGTGTTTTTTCTCTTTCTATTTCTATCTTAGATTTTTTATACTTTTTCTTATTCTTGTTTTTGACTTTGTTTTTTTGGTCATCAAAAGCACTTCCAGGAAAAATAACCACAACGTCTGTCGTATAGTCTATTTCTGTATCACTATAAACTACGATTTCTTCTGAGTTTTCTGAAGAGTATTCTTCAGAATCTTCATCGCTTGATTCTGTAGAGTATTCTGAGGTAGAATCTTTTTGTCTTTTCATGTGAACTAACTTAAAAAGGAATCTTTAACTTATTATAAATGTGTTATAATACCACAAATTTCTTAGGAAGAGTAGATACTTGGACAAATAGAATATTTTATGATAACTTTGCATCGGATGCGTGGAAAAATTCTTTTATGATAGATACCTGGAATAATTCTCAGTTTTGCTGTTCAGATCCAGAGGTTAGTCCTACTTACAATAAGTTCGAAAATATAATAACATCAGATATTTTAACTATGAGAGTTTCTCCTTTTCAAGGAGAAAGAATAGTAGCTTATTCCTCTAGTATAACTTCTTGGAGAGATGATGTATTGTATGGTTCTTTCAGAATGTCAGCTAAAATGTCTTCGGTCGAAGGAACATCATTTGGATTTTTCTTTTTCTATAGTGTTACTGAAGAAATTGACGTAGAAGTATTAGCACACGAACAAGTTGAAGGTAAAATAAGAATAAGTATACAGCCAATTATAAGAGATAATTTAAATAGGGCAAGCAATCTTTCTCAAAAAGTTATAGATCTAAATAAACCTCTTTCAGATGATTTTTTAGAATATCGCTTTGATTGGTTTAAATCAAGAGTAGATTTTTTTATAGACTCTACATATTACTACAGTCTTAATGTAAATATTCCATCTCATCATGGTAAGATTGTAGTGAATCATAGATCTAATGGTAATCCTAAATGGTCAAGAGGTCCTCCTGTAACTATTTCAGATGTCCAGATAAGGTCATTTGACCTTTACTTTAATTCATCAGATTCTTCTGAATGTAGAAGCCTCAATTATGGAGAAAGAACAACAAATTTTGTTAATGAAGAATGGAAAAAATACATGGCTCCTATTATAGTAGGTTGTCTTGTATTTTTTGTAATTTCAGTAGCAGTTATTGTGAATGTTTATCGAAAACTTCATCCGCAGAGACCTTCTGTAGTTTTAAGAGCAAACCTAGAAAATGAAGTACGAACTATGGAAATATCACAAAGAAGACCTTAGTATAGTGTCATAACATTCTTTGCAAATACTTATGTCGTCTAACGTAGAGTAACAGATTACTTCATCTTTCCAACAAACGTCGCAAACACCTGGATAATCATCCAATGTAGAATGGATAATTCGTTGAAGACATTTCAATCGACATATACTAAATTCTTTTCTAGTTATGTGTATCTTTATTGTACATGAATCGCACATTCTTCCTTCGTTGCAAAAATCACAGTATGAACCAGAATCATTAGGACAATTGCATTCACATTCACATGTATCATAGAGATAACATTCTGTATAACTTCTTTTAAATTGTTTGTGTTCGCATGTGCTTGGACACGCATTGTTTTTACAACTACACTCTGCGTTTCCGAATATTTTATTAATTATTTTTTGTGGTAATTTAGTCATTTAAAAAAAGAAATAATCCTTTTTTAAATTAAAAAACAAATGAAGCAAGTGAAAATACAAGATAATCAGAAGAGTTTTTTAGATCTCCTCCGATTTTTCTTTTAGTAGCAGAAAACTGAAGAAATTTAGATATTTTTTCTGGGTATATCGTTTCTTCAGGATAAGCATCTAAAACCAAACTAACTACACCACTCACATGAGGACATGCCATAGAGGTACCGCTTAGATATCCAACTTGTCCTTTAGGTAAAGTTGATAAGATATTTACTCCAGGAGCAAAAATATTCACACAATTTCCCCAATTAGAAAAACTTGCGATATATGTATTTTTATCAATAGCGCCAACTGTAATAGCACTTGAAGATGAAGAAGGACTTCCTTGACATGCATCGCTATTTTCATTACCAGCTGCAACGACTACGACTACTCCTAGTTTAGTTATCTGTTCTACTGCAGAATCAAGAGCATTGCTTTTACCTCCTCCTAGAGACATATTTATGACCTTTTTCTTTTTATCTTGTTTTGCTACCCAGTCAATTGCCCGAAGTATTCCAGAAACACTTCCACTACCTGAACAACTAAGAACTTTAACAGAAACAAGAGAAGTATTCTTTGCTACTCCATATGTCTTTGAACCAATTGTTCCTGCTACATGAGTACCGTGAGGATGCATACAACCCTCGGGTGGTTCATCATCCGCAACGTTAATTCCCCAGTAAGCTCTTCCTTCAAACTCAGGATGACTAATATCTATACCGGTATCTAAAACATAATTCCATACATCTGTACCAGCTAAGTTATTGTAGAAATACATAGAATTTAAGTCATTGCTGCGTTGATCTATTCTATCAAGTCCCCATATGGGATTTTTTTGAAGTTGATAACTATCGACCGATACTTCCTGGTCTTCTTCAACTGAAAGAATTCCCTCTAATCCTAGAGGTATTTCATCACTTTCAATGAAATCGTATCTTAATTCGCCAATGATTGCTGTATTTTCTGTTACAAAATGTTTACAAGTTTCATCAGTTTCAGGCAACCGAGAAACTACTATGAACTTTTTACAGTATACTTTTACACACACTGACAGTAATACCAAATACCAAAGCATGTCGTGTATATATTCAATAAAAAATTTTCTTTAATTAATCGTGTAATTTTTAAATCTAAAAAAATATTCTTAAGTAAACCTAATGGACATAAAAACTACCATATACAATTTCAAACCTAACAATAGACCTATCACAAACGATACTTACGTGTCTCGTATAGAAAAGGTTATAAATAGCGGTATCGATCCAGAAGACACCGAAAAAGTAAAGGAATACTTACAACCATTCGCATATAAGACCAAAAGAAGTTACTATATAGCATTGGCAGTATATCTTAAAGCTATCGGTAAATCTTCCGAATTTTATGACAATTGTATGAAGAAAATGTGGGAAGAAATTCAAACACAAGACAAGAAAAATGAACCAAACCAAAAGGAACGTAACAATATAGTTAAAAAAACAGAAATCGAATCGATTTTGAAAAACTTAGAAGAAAATATCTCTAAGCTCGAACAACAAAACAAACTAAATATGAAATATTTCAGAACTCTTCAAAACTACCTCATACTCAATCTCTATTATCTTATTCCTCCTATGAGAAATGATTATGTCCTTGTTGACGTATATGAAACATTACCGGTTTTTACATCAAATGAAAAAAATTATATATCACTTCAGGACGAGAAACTCATCATAAATAGATATAAAACAGACAAAACCTACGGTCAAATTACTGTCAATCTTCCTATTAAAATAAGAGATCTAGTTCGGAAAATATTCCGACAACGTGAAGAAATATTTCCAAAACTTAGAGGTGAAGTTGCTCTTTTAATTAACAGTGAACTTAACCGTATGTCTAAAGTAAATCTTATACAAAATCTTAATACAATCTTTAAAAGAAAGGTATCAGTGACTATGCTTAGAAAAAGCTATATAAGTGAAAAATATCCTGTAGAACATACAATAGAAGATATGGAGAGAGATGCGAAAACAATGGGTCATTCAGTAGCATTACAACAATCTACATATAGAAAAAGAAATTAAGTTTCTAAAAAACTACGTTTATTGTTCATTTTTCATTTTCAAGATAGAAGCAATTTTCACATAATATTTGGTTATTTGTACAATTTTTAAAAAATGAATTGGAATAATCATCATAATATTCTGGTATTTTAAAACTACATAAATCACAGTTTATTGAAGGATGATATGTAGAATACCAATAGTATTTTGATTGAATATGCTTAGAATCATAAGATGGTGTACCATTGTCTAGAACATCATATTGATGGCACCAGCATTTACAAGACCCAAAACTATAACAGTCAGGATAATGTTCTAAATCACAATCTTTTATGAGGACTTATGATAGTTTTATATTGGCTGTATTAATTTCTATTTTTTTTTTCACGACCTCGTAGAAATTTGAATCATATTTAAAATTTCCATTGGAATAATCAAGCAGCTCAATGTACTCTTCAAGTCTTTTTTCAGCAGGCTTGGATTCATCTTTTAACATTTTCAGGTATTTTACTTCTGGCATTGTATCGTCTTCGCAATCTTCACATAGCTCTTCCAGATATCCTATATTCGACTTTAAAGCATATTCAGTTGCTTTTTCTTTTGCATTCTCGCCATAGAAAATCTTTTCTACATCAAAGTATCCAGTATCAGAATATCCATTATAGGTTACGCAATAACAAAAAGACATGTTGTAATGAAGTTATTTTTGTTTTTTTAAATTTACGTATTAAATGGAATAAAATATTCTTCTATTTAATTATATGGATATCCTATCTAAATATAATATAGATCCTTATGAAGTTTTAGGTATAAATTCTATGTCTGACATGAATACTATTAAAAAGGCTTATAAACGTAAAGCAATGGTTCTTCACCCTGATAAAACGAATGGAAAGACAGAGGCAGAATTCAAGATTCTAGTTCTTTCTTACAAGTATGCTAAGAATCATTGTATAAACTCTCCTGTAGCTTCTCAAAACGAACTGAGAGACCGTTCAAAAGAAGATAGAGAATACATACCTCAAGAGTCTCAATTTGATAAAAACATATATAACACAAACTTTGAGGATTCTCAAGAACGTAGTCGTCTTTTTTCAGATGACCAGATAGATTTCGATACATTTGAAAAACAGATGAAAAGAATACAGAATCTACCTACAAGTTATACAGCAGAAACATTTTATAAAAGAGACGTATTAGAGAAGATGAAAACACGCGGTAAATTTGATTTAGATAAATTCAATGCTTTCTTTTTGAAATTAAAGAAAGAAGGAAAAACCTCTACTGATTTAGTAAAAGTAGAGAGAGTAAAAGCTTCTAATGAAGATGATGTATATATGAAAGTAAATATACACGATGGTATGGTTATCAATATTGATGACGCAAAAGATTCAGGTAATTACAAAGAAAATTACATAGTTACACAGCAAGACATGGATAATCTTCTTGAAACAGAAGTTTCAATGATAGACCGTCTTATCAAAGAACATAAAAAAGATACAGAAAAGATTCCAGCTCGAAAAATAAAAGAGATGATTCGTAAAAAGTCGCAGAATATAGCTGTAGATAGAACAAAATCCTTTTCACAGTTAGAAAGAGAATTGGAATTGCAAAATATGACAAAGATACAGCAAGAAAAGAAAAAACAACAAGAAATGGTGAATAGATATAAGCACATCTATACTAAGTCGTTGCCTTCGAATTATCAATTCATCGAATAATTTAAAAAAGAAAAAGTATATAAAAATATAATGGACAAACAACTTACAAAAGATTCTGTTACTGAAATCTTGATTAGATGTGTAGTAGCTGGTCAATCAAAAGGAGCTTTTTCTATTAAAGATGCGTCCTTTCTTTATAAAGTAGTAACTCAGGTAAAAGAAGAAGGAGGCAGAACAAAAGAGAATTATGATGCCCTTGTGAGAGCAGTGGTTGTTGCAAATGGAAAAGGAACATATGCTTTAGAAGAAGCAGCTCTTATTGAAAGGGTCGTGGAATTTTTAGAAAAAGAAGGAATGATTACATCAACTGATAAACCATCGGATACGAAAGAAGTCTAAATATTTTTTCTAATGTTATTTTAACATGTTAGAAAAAATATCACAACAGCTTGTAGAAATGATAATAGAACATTGTAAAGAGGAAAACAACAAAAGAATAATAAAAAATACCATCATAGATCCTCTTATCATACATGTACTTTTGCAAATACAACCGTTTGTTATAGCAACTGCTGTTTATTTTATTTCTACCTTTATTATGATTATAATACTTCTTGTAATTGTATTATACAACCCATAACAAATCACCTATTTATATATTCTCTTAAAAAATTTATTATTTCCCGACTTAAACTCTTGTTTAACGCATATGTCAAAGGAGTATTTCCATCTTCGTTCAATATAATGTAAGGGTCTATATCTTTTTCAAAAAGAGATTCAACTAAATCTATATCGTCTGTATTGAGAATATTAATGATTATTTCTTGAATATGAGCATCATCTATGATTTCTAAATTATCAAGTAATAATTTTATCAATTCTTTGTCTGCGTTTTTTGATGCTATATAAAGCGGGGATTCTCCAAAGTTGTTTGTTATAGTTAAATCTGCTCCTTTTTCTATCAAGAACTTTGTATCATTATATGCGTTGGTTTCGATACTATACATTATAGGGGTATTTCCTAAATAATCTCGAGACTCTATATTTATTCCTTTTTGTACTAAATACTCGACTATTTCTATATCAGACTCGTATTTCAGTGCTATATGCAGTAAAGACATTCCATTTTCATCTGTAGATTCTATATCTGCTCCTCTATCTAAGAGTTCATTTATTTCACGTATATGAGCATTATTATATACAGCTAACATTAATTCGGAATTGATGTCGAAATCCGGTGTTTCTTGCTCAAAAGTATCATACCAGGCTTCTCTCGTGTATATGTAATCATTTTTTATAATCCATTTGATAAGTTCTCTCACTATTTGTATTTTATTTTCTATTAATCTTGTATCCCTTTCTACTGGAATATCTACAATTTCTGGTTGAATACCCCATACGTTTGGTATATCTATATTGTATTCTGATAAAACATATAAGAAATTATTAATTTGTTGTCTACTTGCCTTTATAAATCTATCTAAACCAGTGATATATGGAATGTAATTGGATAGTTGGTTTACGATAGCAGTTAGATTTGTGTCAGAAGCATAAGTATACTTATCAAATTTCTTGCCTCTAAGTAACTTAAACTTTTCATATTCACTTTCTATAAATTTAAGAGATTCTTCGTTAAAAGGAACATTTGTATAAGGATTCTTTGGATTGTTATTTACAAAAACGTTTTTATAGATACCTTCTATTTCAAAACAATATTGTTGACCATCTTGTGATATAGTTAGTAGTTCTCGTGTATCTATATCGTCTACGTTTGTACCAGATATCGGATCCATTGTATTTGTACATCCAGATTCCTTTAGAACATTTTCATATTCTTCTTTTTTTGTTTGAAGTATCTTTGCAAGTTTTTGGCATATTTCCAATCTTGAAAGAGAAGTATCTATATCATATTTTTTTGCCAGTTTCTCTATTTCTTCTCTATTTAAACCATCAAACACATCGCATTGTATTTCATAGTTCCATCTTTGATCTAACCAATGTCTTAATTTTTCTTTAAGAGACATCTTTATTATATCTTAAAGAAAATAAATTACTTTTTTTTAACAGCGAAAAACTCTTCTATATAAGGACTATATTCTTCATATGCGTTAACATAATTAGCTTTTACTGTTGGTTTATTAGTAACATAAGGAGGTGTATCGTATGACTGAAATCCTTTTTCGTATGCGTCATATATCAGTTTTTGTTCTTTTTCTTTGAAGTGTTTTCCTATCAATTCGGTATTGTTTACACTGAATCCTTCTTTTAACTTTTCACCGATTTCTTTTTTGATTTGATGAAGTATGATATCTATCTTATAATCAATAATATTTTCATATGATTCTTTTTTTACTACTGATTTCAGAAGAGTAATAGTAGATAGCAAGAAAACAAAATAGTAAAATAAAAATTCTATAATATTCATCTTTGTAATACCTAAAGAAAAAAATTATTTATTTTTAAGTCATGTCGTAAAATTTAAGTTATTATTTTGCATATTCTTTTTAATGGACATAATAGAACAGTTAAAAAAAGAGAGAGTAAAGAAAAACACTACTATAGATAGTTTAATAAACAAACTTTATGAAGAACTTTTAAAGACCATAAAGTTCAAAAATAAGAATCATATAACACGCATGATATACAACGTCCCTCCTATATTTATAGGATTTCCTCTTTACGACGTAGAAGAAGTTACTTATAAATTGAGTAATTTTTTAAAGAAAAAAGGTTTTAAAACAACAGTAAATAATAGAGATATTTATATATCCTGGTAGCTATCTATACAACCTTTCTGTTGAAGTGCAACCATTCAACTACATCTAGATGTCCACTCTGTGCTGCCCAATCCATTGCATACGTCGTACATCCTTCCTCTCTGTTGAGGTGCAACCATTCAACTACATCTAGATGTCCACTCTGTGCTGCCCAATCCATTGCATCGGTTGTGCATCCTTCCGTTCTGTTGAAATGCAACCATTCGACTACATCGAGGTGTCCATCTTTTGCTGCATAGTTCATTGCCCATGTTGTGCATCCTTCGTTTCTGTTTAGATGCAACCATTTTACTACATCGAGATGTCCACTTTCTGCTGCTCCATTCATTGCGCTTCGCGTACATCCTTCCTTTCTATTTTCATGTAACCATTTTACTACATCGAGATGTCCATTCATTGCCGCGAAATTCATTGCATCGGTTGTGCATCCTTCCTTTCTATTTTCATGTAACCATTCAACTACATCTAGATGTCCATTCATTGCCGCGAAATTCATTGCATCGGTTGTGCATCCTTCCGTTCTATTTTCATGCAACCATTCAATTACATCAAGATGTCCACTCTGTGCTGCCCAATCCATTGCATGATATGTGCATCCTTCCGTTCTATTTTCATGCAACCATTTTACTACATCGAGATGTCCACTTTCTGCTGCTCCATTCATTGCATCGGTTGTGCATCCTTCCGTTCTGTTAAAATGTAACCATTTTACTACATCGAGATGTCCATTTTCTGCTGCGAAATTCATTGCCCATGATGTGCAT
>JACCDO010536131.1_pt1 | contig 34854 bp, 32 predicted proteins | sample 7446101 | NCBI WGS metagenome assembly JACCDO01 (sample SAMN15323440, study PRJNA562643) | freshwater metagenome | isolation source: river surface water | place: USA:Blue River Watershed | collected 2017-08-16 | reverse complement strand
GTGCGGACGAAGGTGCGGACGAAGGTGCGGACGAAGGTGCGGACGAAGGTGCGGACGAAGGTGCGGACGAAGGTGCGGACGAAGGTGCAGGTGACATACTTAAAGCACTATTTGCAGTATTTGCAGTATTTGTAGCCAGCTTGCCTTCGCCAGCGCGTAGAAGCCGGGTAGCTATAGTAGCCAGATTGGAAAGATGTACGTCTGGCGCCGAGCCATTCTGTAAAGTGATGATTTCGGCCGGCACAGCTGCCGCAGTCGCTGTTACAGGCACAGCTGCCGCTGCCGCAGATGCCATCGTATTGGACAAATTTCTACTAGCTTTTGGCCTAAGAATGATAGGTTTACGGATTACGGCTTTCTTTTTAGTAGACGCGGGGGTTCCAAATGTCATGTTATCCACATGTTTAGCCATGATTTCGATATTCTAGACTAAAGTAATTCAATTTTTTTTAAAAAATTGAAAAATAATCAGTAAATATAAAATGCTTACCTCTGGTGTGTTCTCCGTCGAAGGCGTTGTGTTTACTGTTGTAGCTATTGATGGTGAAATTACAGCTACGTGCACATACCCACAAGATACACAGGAAAGCCAAAAGATAACGTTTACAACGACTATCACGGATAGCATACTTAAGCACAAGGTCCACTACGCCATCGGACACAAGAACACTCATTTAGCCATAGATGAGGAAACCTACAAGTCTTTATTCTTAGCCATTACGTACATAAGCCTTGACGGTGATTTTGAATCGTATAGCATCGAGTTAACAGCCGCCGATTCAACGCATACCCCGCTTAACTTGCTGTTCGCGCTCTTCGAGACTTCCGAAAAGTACACCCACACTGAAGACCTAGAGATATGGTATAGAAATGTCAAGAAATTTAGTCTAGACTTGTCGGCACAGTGTACAGAATTATCAATGTACCGGACAAAATGGCAAGACAAATATGAACAAACCAGATACGAAAACCTCGAAATGCAACTGGAGTTTTCCAATGTCAACGCTAAGGTAGATGAACTGCAGACACTATCCAACAAAACAGCACTTACTCTGGCTGCAAAAGAACTCGAGCTTGAACAACTTAGGTCTTATACCGAGACCCTCAAAAGAAACGCAGAACAAAGCAACAATGAGGCGGCGCGTATTGCTTCAGAAATGAGAGTACTGAAAAAAGACAGAGACGAACTACTTGCATCAAACTCACGATTAATGGCGCATAGAAACCAACTTAGGAAACAAAACCGACAACTGATGCAAGAAAGAAACGAAGAGTATTAGACAAAAACCCAATGTTTATTTTTCTGTCGTATATTCATCAATAGCGGCGGCCCGTATGCCATTACACAAGTCATTCACGATAGTTCGCAGGTTGCGCAACTCCTTCTCTATTTTTTGTTTGTAAAAATAGTGCTCTAAGCGAGTGCTTTGTAGTTTCACTGCGGTGTTGTACAGTTGCTTAACAACCCTGTCTAATGGGTCTCTATTTTTTTTGTTAGATTCTTGGTCATCATCATATTCATCACTGCTAGAATTGGCATCGCTGTAGTTTGTGTCTATCGAATCCGCCGAATCCGCCGGCATTGCAGGAATATCCCGCTCGCGTTGTTTGGGCGTTTTGAGGGTAACGTACAGCCGGCTATAATCCGCGCCTTTGAAGTGGATAGACTTAATTTCACTGCACGATGGAATCATTGTATCGGTTGAGCCGTATAAGGCGTCGAGGAGTCTGTTGTAAATCTTAACATTGCTGTAAGTCATAGTAGCCTTGACCGTGATTTCCCAGGTTAGCCCAAGGTAATCAATTTCCATATTTTGAGCCATTTTGAAAGTATATTTATGAAAAAAAGAATTCAATTTTTCGAACTACAATACTATATTTGTTGCTTCCGTATTTATAGAGCCGTTTATAATACGATACATCATTAAATCTAGTTTTCTATACAAATCATCAAGAGATCCTGTATTGTAGACTGTAATATTATTAGCTATTTGTTGTGTCTCAGATTGATGAGTATGTACCGCGCTGGCCTGATTATTTATAGGCCGCTCTATACGGATAACTAGGCCACCATACTTTTTAATTATACTGCATTCATCTGGAAACCGCACATCTGACACGGCTACGTTACAATATGCATTTTCGCCCATATATTTCTCGAAAAGCCTAGCCCACATAGTTAGCCCATTTAGCCGCATATTTGGCAATACTTTCGGCATATAATCGCGGCATACTTCGCTGCCGAATACCTGCATAAATTGGCGGCCTGAAATACCCCAAAACTTATTGATTTCAAGCTTTTGCTCTTGTGTGCCGAATATTTGGTGTTTTTCAAACCCCAGTGTAACAGCTATGTCTTTTAATGGCTTTGCAAACATATATTCGGAAAATCCATACTTTTTCGCCAGATACTCAACTGCAGTCGATTTGCCGCATCCTATGCCGCCACTAATGCCCAGCAATATAGGCTTCTCGTTCTCTATCATGTACACGTTATTTGTTGGTAAAATGGCTGTATGGTCGCTAGTAATTACATATATATTAACTGCCTTCAAACTTAGGCGTTTTTGAGTTAAAAAGCTGTATAGTGTAGCTTTACTCGGTAATGTCATATCCATACCTCCATTTAAAAACTCTAATTCTACTGATCTATTACCTATACAATAGTTAGCAACATGACGCGCATTTGCCGGCGCTGTTTTGACGAATAATAAGTTCATGATTATATAAATAACTCCTTTTCACATTTAAAAAAAATTGAATTTCTCCCTGCTTACTGTATCCAACGCCAACCAGTCCCATTTTACAGAATGTCTAAACAACTCGCCTTCGATGTCCTCATGTCCTTCTACTCGACCAAAGAATCCCAAGCCACTCAAGACAACACCAACGACGACCAAGCCAATGAAGAATACAATGACCAAGAAGAAACCCGCCACCGCGACTGTCTCGGAAATGACTTCAACGATTACCCCGTCACCAACTATGGAGTCAAAAAGCACGCCTTCCTCGAGGATCCCAATCACGTCATGTATGGTCCTGACGAACCCGACTATGACGATTATGACGAACTCGACTACAACGCCCAATACGACGAACACCCTTCCGCCGAAATGGGCAGAGTTCCCACCCACAGCCCCAATGACTCTGCACGCATTTAATGTCACCTCACTTTTATGATATGTTTTAGCCACTATGTTTAATGTATGTTTTATGTTTTTTACAAATTTTTAAACAGCTTCTTAATAGCCACCATACTTTTGCGCACATTGGCCTCAGTACCCCTATTGATTTCGCAAATAATAGGTATTTTTCTTTTTTCCGCAAATTCGACGATGGCCCGCACTCCACTGTTCGCCGGTTTTATGCCTTTCCATATAACATCATCAGGCCCAAACACAATTTCATGTTTGTCTTTACCGCTGCCTCGCACTACTGAAGACCCATTAAGATGAAACATCCGTATTTTATTTTTGTAAGTCAGCCGGTCTAGCCAGCTCTTCATACTGGCATAGCTACGAATGTCTATGCCGGCGCCCCATAAATGTGCCGTATCTACACACCAACCCCACCAATTATCCTTACATCCAATTAGTGTTGTTAGATTGTCTATCTTTTCCGGCGTATCATATGTCTTGTCTGCGTCGGACTTGCTGGACACCATTTCGAGCAAAAGCACGACTTTTGTTTTTTTAACAATAGGTTTCAAGATGTTCATTACAAATGCCGCATCATCGGGGTATATTTTATTAATATGCAACACGAGCCCCCATGCGCCTATTTTAGTACACGACAACAGCTGCAATTTAATGTTGTCCAGTTTTTTAACGTCTGCCGCTGCGGTATCTCCCTGAATTTGCCAGATGCCAGTTGTGGGATAGGCACTATGAACCGAAACGTCAATTTCTTTAGTTGTTTTTTTAACCGCGTCGTAGTCGACATTGTTTTTAACCATAAATTTAGGCCCATAGGTATATACTTGTGCGCAATTTAGGCCCAACTCAGTCATGTCACGCTCTATCGCATCCGATAAATCATCCGCAGCGGTTTTGTCATCTAATACGTGGGATCCCTTAGTTACGTGAACACCTAACATCATGTATATATTATAAACATAAATCAAACTTTATGAACAAATCCATCACTTAAATAACTTAATAGCATCGTTATGCCTACCCAAACCGCCTGCATCATAGCATTTGTCATTCCCGCCTCATTGCTTGAGTATTTAATAATAGGAACGCGCACTATGTATTCCAGCGCGGCAAAACATATAGACACAAAAATACTTGTCGCCAAACTGGAACCCGTTAACAACAAATGACCGTATGCCGCACACACGTACAGTATACCAGGTACAAAAGTTAATAGTATGGCATTTAGTCCAGCATCACCAACTAATACAGGAATATATTGTAAGTATTCGGCCGACATTATATATAACAACATATAAAACTATGCCTTCCATTCTTTTCCACATGATACGCATGTAATAATTAAGTTTACGCCTTCGTCCAACGACCTATTGTATAAGTTCTCATAGGTACATTCTGATTTTTTACATCTTCTACATGTGTACATGGCGGTAGTGCGCACCGTCTTTTCTACGTTCTTAGACAGTTCTAACTTAGACAACACGGTTTTATACTTTTCCGGAAACAATTCTTGTGACGTCATTTTTGGCAGCATAGTTACATCAATTTCGTTTTGTAAAATCGCATTACATAGGTACGTATTGCATACGTTATTTGTTTGGTCTATGTTTGCCGCGATTTTGGCGCAAATAATAGAATATATGTACTGATAGTCTTGGTTTTCCCATTTAGTGGGTATATTAAGCTCCTTAGATTTGTCGATTGTATAATTAGAACATGCGCGTTCAATCTTCTCAATAAGGGCGAATCTCTCGGTTACCGTTTTTTCTAAAAACTTAGGATGTTGTTTGAAAACAGAGCTAAACAATATTAGTTTAGCTCGTCGCACTGTGTTGTAGCGTTTTTCATAGTATTTGACCGGCAAAGGATCGGCCCCTTTCGGCGCTGTGACTACATAAGTATTAGTCTCCATCTCGTATAAATTTACTTTTAAATATCAAATTTGAATTATAAATATATCTGGTATATATCTAATATGTTTTCCATTGTTGTTGCCATTGCGCATGGTAACTGCATTGGGTACCAGGGTAAGACGCCATGGCACTGCCCCGAAGATCTGGCTAATTTTAAAAAATTAACAACCGGCGGGGTCATAATTATGGGCAGAAAAACATACGAATCAATCGGAAAGGTATTACCTAATCGAGTAAATATTGTTGTGTCGCAAACTATGGCGCCTACTGAAAACCTGTTAGTATTTAATAATCTATGGGACACTGTAACCCATTGTCTTAAAACATATACTAAGCCATGTTTTGTAATCGGCGGCTCCGAAATCTACGAATGGTTCTGGAAAAACGGCTTAATCAACACTGTACACATTACGCATATATTTGAAATAGTTAAGGGCGACAGATACTTCACATGGCCGCGCAAAAACACGCAGCTTATATCCTCCACAAAGATTCCTATAAAAACCGACAAATATCCGATTTCGCAAGGCATTCACATTAGATACGAAGTACACAATGTTAAAAACCCAGAAGAACAGCAAGTTTTAGAATTGATGCGCGGTATTTTGAAGTCGGGCGCACGGCGTATCGACCGCACAAACGTAGGGACTATTTCTCTATTTGGCAAACAACTGCGATTTAATCTGCGGAATAATACGTTTCCATTATTAACGACGCGTAAAATGTTTTTCCGAGGCATTTTCGAAGAACTCATGCTGTTCATTCGAGGCCAAACCGATAACCAAATTCTAGAAGAAAAAAAGATAAGTATCTGGCGCGGCAACACTACTCGCGAGTTTCTAGATTCGCGCGGACTACAACGGTTACCCGTCGGCGACATGGGCGCAAGCTATGGGTTTCTATTTCGCCACTTTGGCGCAGAATACAAAACATGCAAGGACGACTATACCAATCAGGGCGTAGACCAGCTTAAAAATGTTATAGATACCATTAGGACAAACCCTACAGACAGACGTATGATTATTTCGCTGTGGGACCCGACTAATTTACTAAACTGCCCGCTACCTCCTTGTCTATACAATTATCAATTTTATGTTAATGACGGCGAACTATCGTGTATGATGACGCAACGATCGTCGGATTTTATGGTGGCCGGCGGCTGGAATATAGCTACTGGTTCTCTACTGACGTATTTAATCGCCACTGTATGCGATCTAAAACCAGGCGAGTTAATCTGGAACATAGGTGATGTTCATATTTATAACAATCTAATAGATCAAACAAAGATACAAATAGAGAGGACCCCTGTATTGTTTCCAAAGTTACTGATTGCCAAAAAAGAAAATATTACGGATTATACATTTAGTGATTTGCAACTATTAAACTATAACCCACAACCACCTATCGAATTAGTTATGAATCCTTAGCTATTTTTTCTATCATACCACGCATAGATTCTTTATACGGTTCTATTATAAGTGTGCTTATATTGTACATAGGGCCGCTGTTATAAATACTCGGAATTGAGTAATCGATTTCTGCGCGATTTGTCTTAGGAACTTTGTATTCGGCGAGTTGGGCCATCTTTTTTTCGTGCTTGATACGTCTCATGTTTATTATGCTAGCCATCTTTTGTAAAGTATATTTTATTCACATTTTATTTTGGAAATAAATGCAGAATCTTCATATTCAAAGCCTGAATAGTTCTGCAACTCTCGCCGGCCTTTTGCGCATTTAACGCACGCCTGCAATTCAGGCATGTACATTACTGTTTCTGCTATATCATTGAAGTTCACTAATTTGTTGTCAACAACAGTTGTGTTTTTAATCCAATATTCACGTAAGAAAAATCGGATACCATCGATTTTAACTGGATAAAATGCTGCGTCCATTGTCATAGTGGAATCTGGCATATTATCTTTGTACAGCTTGCCAGGCGTAAACGGTTTAAATAGTAGCAGATTAAGTTCATCATCTGGCAGAGGGCTAAACCGCAAGGTCGCCGTTATCTTGAACCAGTGGCCTAACCGCCATACAAATCCAGGATATCCATCAAATACATAGGCAATTGCGCCAAAGCACATCGTGGGCTTAGCATCATTAGGTAGCGGGCAGTTATATATTCTGGGATCTGAGATGTTTTCTATCTTTTGCAGGGCAACTAATAATTCTCGTTTTATAGTTTCTGGCGTCAAAATGTCTAGAACCCGCTGATACCTATCGGTGTATGGTTTGACCTTTCTGGCCTGTATGGTTTTCTCTAGTAATTCGTCGTCCATTTGATATACATTAAAACAGACATTCAATTTTTATGAATTTAACCATGCATCATAATACAGTATCCAAAATCTAATTGGCTTATATGTGTCGCTTAGATATTCGGGTAGCATGTATCGCCCATACGTATCTAGTACGGCTCTATCTTTTGCTGACACCATTGCAGGATTGGTGTCATATATAACTTTGGTACCTGAATATGACGAACACCAGCTTAGATATGTATATAACAAATAAACAAGCACGCAAGAAATTAAAAGACCTATTAAAATTTCTACAAACATATTAAAGTATATTATATATGTCAAATTATGGATGACGAGTATATAGACGACAACGCGCCTGATGTAATAGCTAGCATTTATAAATCCATGAGTCAGATAATAGAAGCATTAAATACAGACAACGTCATGCTTAACCAACAGATTAAGAAATTAAGAAATGAGTTGGACTTTGTCTGTACCTCGTTTATAGAATTGAAGGCGCATGCCGATGAGCTAACAAAAAAAATAGAGGCACTTAGCGACCTCAAAAAGTACATGATCGATACGCGTACTGCTTTAATGCAGGCATTGGATGCCAATAATAAGAACATTAAAAAGGAACTAAGTATGTTAGAGGAAAAAATAGATGCTAAATATTCTACGGGGTAAGTTTCTCCTCGCTGTTAAACATTTTTAATATCTCATCTTTGTATATATCAGAATTTGGGGAGTTGCCCTTTGACTGCGTTCGGTCGACATCTATGAACAGCACAGTAGCCCCCTTTTCTTTGTCTTTGTTAAACAGTGAATGTTCCCTGCTCATGTCTCCGCAAATACATCCCTTTGTTTCAAAGAACCGCTTTTCGCCATCAATCCAAATTCCAGACTTTCGAGTTGCCGATTCTTGTATAGTATAGAAATGGCGTACGGTGTTATTGGCAACTTGCGCCATCCCGTACTCCCTAACTTGCTGGAATTTGGGTTTAATATTTATAATACCTGCCGTTTGCACGCCCGGTATGCCTTGTAATAGGTAATATATATCTGGATATTCAGTTGACTTGATTTCGCCAAATCCATATATTGGTATTACAGGAGTTTTGGTGTCAAATATACTGTTTTTTATGATGTCGTGATTGTCGTTTAATACACCGATAACATCTGGATATGGGTCAAAAAATACCAGAGGTTTCGGCATAAAAAAGAACAGCATAAAGCCCGCAATTAATAATATTATTACTAAAGCGACTGTAAAAATCCAATCCATTTGTAATATATTTTCTATAAGAATTCAATTAAATATGAAATATAATGGATTTACGTTCTACTTATTCTGCGAATACATGCGATACCTGCGATATATGCCAAACCGCAATTTACGAAGTGATACAAAATAACCAGCATAAAATCTGCAGTTTATGTAATGTATATAAGAAATGCGGCTGCTGCGAGAGTAATACGGTTTCTATTACAACCAGCCATTACCCATACTGCGTAGAATGTTACTTAGATATTCGCAAATTATCTACCATACTCCCTGATAAAGTGTATGTAACCGATTTTTACACGGCGCAGAACTATAAGCTGCTTGATATGTTTGGAATAAAGCAAATATTAACAATAGGCAAAGAACTGCCTATGCATAATACAGATAAATTTAAAACTATGTATATATCTATAGATGACTCTCCGACCGAAGATATAGCCAGACACTTCCAAGATGCGCATTCATTCATACACCAAGCGCCTACTCTAGTACATTGTTATGCCGGAATATCTCGTAGTATTTCTTTAGTTATCTCGTATCTTATCAAATATGAGAATATGTCTCTTAATATGGCATTAAACTATTGTAGGCGAGGTAGACCACATGCTAACCCAAATTACGGATTTCTGAAGCAGCTATATGAGTACGAATTAATGGTTAAAAATTCCTCTAAAGCCTTATAATTTTGTTAATATAAGATATGGCAAATTCGCTAATTACAATAGTTTTATTTATTCTTATAGTTGTATTTCTGATTACGGCCATGTTTTTACAGAATACATCAACCGAAGAAATTAGACATGTTCCTGTGCAGTTGAATCCTAATATACACAAAATACACGATGGGCTCTATCTGACCGACTTCAACAACGCCAAAGATTATGCGTCATTAAAGGCGCTTGGAGTACGCCAAATACTGATTGTCGGAAAAGAGTTGCCGCGACATGGTGAGCCGTTTTTTAAGGTCATGCACGTTAAAATAGACGACATACCTAATGAAAACATTAAAAAGCACTTCAATGCCACTTTTGATTTTATTAAACGGGGGCCTACTGTCGTACACTGCGCAATGGGAATATCGCGCAGTTCTTCTATTGTTATTGCGTACCTTATGCGTAAATACCAACTGCCCTATGACAAAGCTATTAAGTATGTGTGTAGTCGACGTGCAGTTGTTAACCCCAATACCGGCTTCCGCGAGCAACTCCAGAAGTTTGACAAAGAAATTAACCAACCTAAGCCGGCAGATGAAAAGCCTAAAGAAACTAGTTAATACCTATACTCCATTACCTCTTTTGTTTTTTTGATTACTGGGCAATACAGCACCGCATTCTTAGGGCGACTTACTTTACTCTTATAATACAGAAAATCCTTCATATCGTATAGTAAGGTATTTTCGTCAGTTGCGGTTTCGACGGCAACATGGTTGAAAATATATGACATGCCCAAGCCTGGGTTTACTTCAACGTATAGTATAGGCGTTTTTGTTTTTTTGGCCAAATCCTCAAATGGTTTGCGCAAATTAACGGTGTAAACACCGCCATCTACTATAACACTTATTCTATTTGCTAATGCCTTTTTAACGGCGTTTAAGCGGGTAGTCTTGTATTTGTCAGTACCGACGGATATTATTGCGTGGGATTTGCCATAATTGCTTTTGTTCCATTTGCGTATTAATTCTTTCGTCAATGTAGTTTTCCCAGACCTTGGCGCGCCGTATATCATTATCATGTACGTGTCATGAGCGCCTAAATCAAATAAATGCGTAAATATATTTGGATTAGTGTATTGTGATAGTTTCTCCACGTATATAGTACGGATATCTGGCGACAAACAGTTAGAGTTCCAGCTATATTTCTCGTTCTTTTCGGCATCTAGATATTCGATAATAGTATGATAAGGAACGCGAATATTAAACGCAAATGCGCGGTCTATATCGGTTTTATCAGTGCGAATTTTTGCCTTACCGCTAGATGTTTCATATTCTTCAATGCGCCCGCCATTGTCGCTTACTACGCATGCCTTTTGTATATGAGAGTCGCCCATTTTTTTCCAATAACTTTCGAGAAATACCCACATGCCGGTGTGTGGTTTTGATAATCTATTTTTTTGTACCGCGAAAAGGGCCAGCATAGGTATTTCATATATGTTCGAAAACAGTTCCATCTTTAGTTTGATCGCATCTGTCGCTAATTTGCCTTGTCCTAACACATTGCTAATTATGACAATAGAGTAATCGTCAGATTCTTTTTTAATTTGTTTTAGGAATGCTTCATTGTAAGGCACTATAGATTTAGGGTTTATCGCATGATATAACATATTAGATGACACTGGCTTGATTAAGCAAGATTCAAAATCGGTAATTACCACGTGACTTCTAAACTGAAATGTCGGGCTTTGATATATTAGCACGGAACCCAAATCTTTCCAGTTGTCCGAATATTCCTTTGTAAATGCCATTTATATTTATAAAAAGTGAATTATGATTTAAAATAATAAATAAAAGATGCAGTTTGCCAGCATTAACTTGGCCGTTTGCACTTTGATATTATCTTTTGCCTATTTAGGATTTGGCATAGCAAACGCATATATTAGCGCAAACAATAGTGCGGCAAAACACGAGTGTGGAGTAGCCATATGGTACTGCGTTACACTGTTATCCGCGCTTAATTTCGTTGCGTTTATTATTACGGTTGCCGTTTTATGTATTATACATGTACATGCGCCTAACAAATCAGAAAAAAAGAAAACAAATGGTTATTTTGGATTTCTATTTCTTTGCTTAAATGTATGGGCATGCATTGCGTATTTTGATATTTCGCCGGAATGTAGGCAAGAGTATGATAAGTATCCTGATTTGTGGAACATGCTTGAAGCAGACGTAATGTTTTTCTTCGCCAATATAGGCCTTGTACTATGGCTTATTATATCTACTTGCGTGTTTGTGAATTTTTAATTTGGGCTACTAAACTGTTGGCAATACTAGATATTTTTTGGCTGTCAAACTTTTTATTTATGCGTTTAGGTATATCTATTGGGTTAGACGGGGCAGTAAGTTTAGGTACGGCCATATAGTTATCTAATTCTACCTCAGCGGGAGTGTCTAACTCTATAATTTTAGTCTTGTTTTTCTTAGACGATTTTGGCTTGTCGACTTTTTTAAATGATTCAGGTACCTCATCATATAATTGTATATCTTCGTAGTGTATTTGTTTAGCTTCTATGTTGTACCCTTTCGACTCATAGTGTATCTTACGAGTGCGCCATTGTGTCGCAAGTTTTAATCGCATGTCGCATATGTCCCAAATATGACGTGTGATTTCCATATTAGATCCTAAACGAAACACGCGATTGATATATTGTTTCATCTTAGATTTTCTGGGGGTCGCTAACACAAGTCCATTCATTTTAACAACCGATTTGCCGGTACCCATATACTGATATGTTGTAAAAATTACACGCGCTGTAAGCTCTGCCTGCTCAAGGTCGTCAAGGGCGGCGCCACCTACTACTCTAACAAAGTCAGTGTCGCTGTCCACGATTTCGCTATTTTCATGTGTTTGAAACGTCAACATATCCCGCAGTTCCGCTAAGTATGCCCGGCGATCGGCGAAGACAAACATATATAAGTTTAAGGCGAGGCCTTCTTTGATGCAATCTATAACTAACTGAGACCTGTATTTGTCGTTACATATCATGCTTACCGTGCCAGTAGTAGATATGAGATCTGTATGTTCGTTTATTATTATTTTGGTATGGTCTGATGGTCCATAATACATTATACGGTGTACTTCGGCTTTAAAATCGTCAGCAGTAGATATGAACCCCGGAATGTCGGCGGCTTTTAGAATTGGACCTACCGCCCACCATACCGACTTATCGTAGCCATATATATGTTCGTCAGGGGTAGCGCTTAAACTTAGCATATAGGTGGCTTGCGCACTACGTAGCGCTTTAAGCGCCATCGAATTTGTAAATGTATGGCATTCATCAATAATGATAAACCCAAATTGACTATAGAATTCATTGGGTGTCATCACTTCACCATCTATTTTGAATTCGTCAAATGACGCGGAATCTACGATAAGTAAAATTACATCACCGTCACGCTTTTTTTTGCCATAATAATAACCTACGGATATGTTGTCACCAAAAGATGTTTTGAGCACTTTTACCCATTGGTCCATCAGCGCTGTAGAATGCATAATAATAGCCGTCTTGCGTTGTATTACTGACATCAAATATGCGGCTAAATACGACTTGCCTTGGCCGGCCTCTAAGTTAACAATTACGCCGGCACTTCCGCGCAATACACGCTCTTTTGTATAGTATTTATTTATTATTTCATCGGCTATTATTTTTTGGTTAGCTGTCTGTTTGGCTCTCCATACAAATGGAGAGCGTGGGAATTGTCCAAGTGTTATCTGGCTTTTTGTCGTAAAGTTTGCAAGCTGGTATTGTTTTGTTAATATTTCAAATACTCCAAACCTAGGGACTATTATACGTTTCCCCTCTTTATCCATTTTGGCGCATTTTAAATAGTGCATGTATCCTGTTATTGTTTTGTGTTTCAAGGTGAAGTAATTATATATTTTTGTTGCTATGGCGACGGCTTTGCCGATATCACTGGAAAGATACTCAAACTTAATAAATGCGCCAGACTTTGTTATTATAATTGCTCTAGGTCCACTAGGAGTGTAATTTATGGAATCATCAGAGTCATCGGAATTATCTGAATTATCTAAGTCGCTAGAATGCTCTTCTATTGTTTTTGCTGCCGGTTTTTTATATTCTTTATATTTGGGCTTTTTTGGGCGATCCGACGATGAGATGGAATTTTGTTCAATAGTATGCCATACGGTATCGTCTATTTCCATGGTAGTTAATATTCCTTATTGTGGATTCATTTTTAAATTGAGATTCATACAGCTGTTTAATGAGGAAATAGATCAATAGCAAAATACAAAATATAATTAGTGCGCCAAACCCAATAAGCAATACACTACTAAAGTTTGTTATTATACTTGGAGTGTACGACTCATTTTCGTGGCCTCCTGTTGCGGTGCTTAAAGTTCTAGCAAGCTCGGGTTCTATCGGTATTGGTCTATCAAGATTTCTATTAACTTTTGTGTTTCCTTTTGTGTGTATACCGCCGCTATCAACATGTTCCATCAGAATATGCTCTTCGTCCGAGTCATTTAAATCATCCGAGTCATCCCCCGACATTTCAGGTCCATAAAGTTCTGACGGTTCTGGTAAATCATCCCCCGACATTTCAGGTCCATAAAGTTCCGAATCAGAGGCTTGTGCCTTGGTTAGCTGTGCCCTCATGTCCGCCAATTCATCCTCTAGCTCGGCAATGCGTGGGTTATAACCGTGTACTGCAGCTTTTAATTCGTCAAATTTTCTCTCGCATACTTCTAGTAATCTAAACATTTTTTCCGCTGTTTTGGCATTTATATATGGTTCCGGGTTTATAGTCGTGATACCAGCTGTTTTTAGTACTTCGTTTAGCTTGTACAATGTTTGTCGGATATTTGAACTATACTGGGATATAAGAGAACTTTGTTGTCTTATAGTTGTAAGTTGTTGCATAAATTGTTGTGATAGTTTAAAATAATCAGAGTTGGCTTTTTTATTGCGGGCTAACTCAGCCTCTAATTGCTCGCCAATCTGTCGTTTATCTTTCTCTAATTGGGTGTTTAGTCGCTCTAGTTGCAGCAATCGGTTATTTTGTTCAGGAGGCACCGGAGGAACTGGCATGGATGGCGCCGATTCTGCAATTTGCGACATATAGGCGTCGCGTAGACGTATATATGATAACCATGTAATTAGTATTGTATCTACTACGGTGGTTATAATAGTATCATCTGCACTATCTTTAAGCAAGGTAATTTCGCTCAGTTTCGAATGAAGTTCTTTGGATTGTGCATTATTTGCAACCAAACTCTCTAATTGCCGCACGCGTGTATCTATCTTTTGTGCATGCTCGAGGTACTGGGTATTTTTATTTTTTAAAGATTCTATTTCTCTTGCTATAAGTACGTTATCGGCTTGTACTTGACTCATTTGTTTTTCGGTTGCGGCCTTTTCTGCGATTATCTCGGCTAGTTTATCGGCGTTTTCTTGCATTTGACGTGCGAATTCATTTTGCTGATGGCTCAATTGGGCTTCATACGTTTCTTGCGTTCGGCGTAAATTGGCCAAATATCCTGCCTCAGCGGCCCTTAACTGTTCAGTTAATTGTGCCAGCTGTTCAGTAATTTTTTGCATTTCGGCGGTATGAGTCTGAACTAATTCCTGGTTATTGGCTTGTAGGGCCGCGGTGGATTCTGCCACTTTACTTTCAAATGTCGCTTCTAATGCAGTTACTTTGGCTCTCAGGCTGTCAAGTTCGGTGGTATCTGGCATGGCGACCGAAGAACCGGGTTTATTTTTATCAGCTTCTAATATTAGCTCTCTCGACTTGTTTAAATTTTTAAGAAGCTTATCATGTTCGGTTTCAAGCGCTTGATGCTCAGTCTTAAGAGTTTGTAATTCAATTTCGCGTAGCCGAGCATCTGCTTCTAGTGCTTGTATTTTATTAATGCGTTCTTTTTTTGGGAGTGCGCGACTGAGCTCACTGCGTGCCTGTGCGGTTGCAGCTTCTGCAATTTTGAGTTTTTTATCTAAATCTTCGATTTGTTGTTTACTAGATTGTTTAAATGTATCATACTCACTTTTTAATTTATTATATAGTTGTCGAGCAGCTTCCACTTGTTCCGCAGGCGTGCTTTTTTGGTTATGTAAAGCATTTTTAGCACTTGATGCATTTTGTTCTGCTGCGGCTAGCCGCTCGCGCAGTTTACCTAGTTGTGCTTCTAGTTGCGCATTTGCGTCTTCTAACTGATTTTCCGCCTCTGTTTTGACTTCGCGAAGATTTTCGTATTCAGTTTTATAAAACTCATACGCTGGTGCGAATTGCTCCATTTCTGCGGTTTGGGCCGCCACGCTGGCTACAAGTTGTTCGTTAGTAGCTTGGAGGGCCTCCATGTAATTTATGGTTTCATTTTGTTTCTTGACCGTAGCTAATGAGTTTTTTAACTGAGACCGCAGAATTTGTTCTTCGCTCTCTAATTGTTCTAGTCGAAAAAGATATGCTGATTTATGATGCATTAGTTGGCCTCGAAGATCGCGATTAGTATTAGTTAGTTTTGCAAGTTCGCGTGTATGCTCTTCTCTGGTACGGGCTAATTCCTCTTGCACTGCACTATTTTCCTGGGTTAATCGTTCTACCTCTAATTTTGCTAAATCACGGAGCCGCTCAGCGGCAGCAATTTGCCCCGCATACGCGGCTTGGTCTTCTGGTAGCGCTTGTGGCTGGGCCTGCTGAGCGGCTTGGGCTTGTTGAAACTGTGTGAGTTCTTCGATTTGCAGACCCAGTCGCGCAATTTCGGCCCGATTGTGCTCAATTGTTTCTTCTCGCGCCGCGATATCTGCCGCATATGTTTTAGTTAGTTCCTCTTGTAGCTTTTTAAGAGCTTCCTCTACTATAGCTTGGACTTGTGGGTTATTCTCGTAGATATCACCATCAGCTTCTGCTTTTGACGAGCTACTTGCGTTGGTACCAAATGAAAATATCTTATTTCCTGATGCAGGTGGCGTAGTTGGCTCGTATGATGGTTCTATTTGGTCATTCAATTTTTCTATAAGTTTCCACTGTTGTTCTATAGTTTCTTTTTGTTTAGCAATTGTAGATTCTAGTCTTTCAATATCAGTTTTATGGGAGTCAGCGTAATTTGTCATACTAACTTGTTGTGCTGCAATAATATCTTCCTTCGTTTGGATTGCAGCAGGATGACGCGCGATCAATTCGCGTTGCCTTTCAATCTCAGCTTGTTGTTCACTAATCGTATTTGTGTACTGTCCAATAATATCTTGTTGATCTTGAATAGTTTGAATTTGGATTGCTGCTCTTTCAAAAGTTGTATCAAATTGTTTGAACAATTTACGTAACATATTCTTGGTCCTTTCTTCACTGCTTCCTGACTCAATAAGTTTTTTTCTGACGAGCTCTATGTATTTATTTTTAATATCAGTAGCTATCTCATCATACTTACTTTTCAACGCGTTACCGCGCGCCTCTGCCTTGCTAAGTAGTCGCGACAAATTAAATACCAAACTACGTAACGCCACACCTCCTATTTCTTTGTCTGGATCTACAAACCACCGAATTCCGCTCTTTTGTAGGTTTTCTTTTGTTTCGCGGCTAATAGGTATTCCCGAGTTTTTTACTTTAGGTTGTATTTCCTTAGCTCTATACATCGCAGCCTTATATTTTTCATATGTTTCTGAGTCGAGTTCAACATATTCCAACCTAATTCCATCTCTAGTAAAATATTTCACCCATTTTGGAAGAAAATATTTGCTATTAGCATTAGTTACGTAAAATGTATATTCCGGATGCTGAATCGCAATTTCGTAGATAGTATATAGAGCCGCTTCAAGTTCATCTTTAAGTTCGCCAACTGAGTCGTTTATAATATCACTAAATGATTCTTGTAGGTCTTTCATATCCCTTTTAGTCTTTTGTAACTCTTGATATAATGCATCCGTTTCTTGAGCTACTTGGAATTGTACCCTTCTATCGAAGTCCTTTGTCGATAATACTTTATTGCGCTCTAAATCTTCTGTAGCTGCGCGCAATTCTTTTTGCAATTTCTGTAAAGCGCGATCTTTCTCTTCTTCTGCATCGCGTGCTCCTTGGGCGGCTCTGCCAACACTTTTCCTACTTGGACCCGCTGCCGACCGCAAGGTGGTGAGCTGATCTTTAAGAGCCTCATTTTCTTTGTCCATTTTATTCCTTTGTTCTTTGTATCGCTTGCGATCTTCCTCAGATTGATCTAAACGGACTTTTATAGCACCCAGTTCGGCTCTTAGTGCCGCGATATCAGGTTTTTCAGCTGGTGCCTTAGCTGGTGCCCTACTATTTTGTAACTGCAATATCTCGGCCTCTTTTTTCTGAATCACGGTATTCAAGTGGGCAAACTCTCCGTCTTTTTGGGTAAGTGTGGCGCGTAGCCGGTCTATCTCGGCGTTCTTCTTCTTAACATCCGTCAACAGTTCTCCTGCTTCAGTGCCATCCGTAAGTTTGTGGATTTTTCCTTTTAACGTTGTAATGACTTCTCTAGCTGCATCACGCTCTCTTTTATATGCATCTCTTTCTTCTCTGTACCTCGTCATTCTTTCCTCGTCGCTCTCCTCGCCTGGTTTGCCTGGTCTACGTGAAGACGCTTGCGATTTGGATGACCTTAAAGAACTAGATTGTGACCTAAGTTGTCTTAATTCGTCCTTTATTTGTCTTAATTCCTCATTTAGTGCTGCTATTTCTGCAGTCGTTCGCCTTTTCTCCTCTTCGCGCTCGGTGCGCCCATGTCGCCACTCGGCATGCATCGCTACGAGCTCATTATGCCGCTGTGCATTAATGGCTGCTTTGTCCTTTACCTGCTTCTCTTTTCTATCAAACTCGTCATCAAGTTCTTTATTTGCTTTTTTGGCGGACTTTTTAATTCTTGATTCTTCGCTTCTTATATAAGCTTCAAACCTAGCGTTCTCCTCAGCGGCCCTACGGTCGAAATCAGCCACATATTGGTCAAATGCAGCCTCATCGTCTTCTAAGGCCCGCTTCCGTTGGCGTAACTCTGCTTCTTTTTTGGTTAGTTTAGCCATTCGTTGTTCAAGTTGCTCATTACTTGCTATACGTTGGTTATCAGCGTATTGACTTTGCAATTTCTCAATTTCTGTCATAAGTTCACGACATGTATCAGCGTAGTCCGCGTTTTCCAATTTTACTGCTTCGTGTTCTTCCTCCAACGTATCGTATAGGCCTCCTAATTGCCGAAGTGCTGTCTTCATATTTTCATTTTCTCTACTAATTTTTTGGGTGGCTCGATTATACGCATCGTTATTATGTACAATTTGCGCGGTTAGTCTCTGAATCTGGGCGCGCAAATTTCTGTTTATCGCGTTTGCTTTTACAAGTTCAGTTCTACTATGGTCGGCAGCTTTCTTTTCGCCGTCTAATTTTTCATTTAGATCATTTATTTCCTTTGCTCTTCTTGCATCCTTATTATTTCCACCTGATATACGCACTTTTTCGGCAGTTAGCCTTTTAATATCACCTTGTTGATTTTGTATTTCTTCTCTCAATTTACGTATTTTGTCATTAGCTGCATCCATTTGTTGCCGCAATGTTCGAATTTTTGCAATACTAGAATTTTCGCGCAATTCGGTTTCTAATTCGGTAATTTTATTTTCGTATTTCTGCATTTCCGCAATATTAGCGATTTTCTTATCATTTATTATTTTTACGAAATGAGCGGCTAATGCTCTAACCTCGTTTCTATTGCGTAGTCTCTTTAAGTATCGAGTATTGAGTCTCTTAAGTATTTTTTGCTGTTGTAATGCAGTCGCCAAATCGCCCGTTAATCTCGCAATGTTAGCGTCGGCGGTTTGCAATTTATCGGCAGCATCTTCATAGAGACCATTTGCAAACCGCCACCAATCAGTTGCGCGAGCGACTTCTGCCGTCAGGGTATCTCTATTTGCTTCTAACTCACGTAATTGTTGCTCTAAGTCGCTAATTTTAGCATTTGAGCTACGTAACTGTATGTCCAGTGTGGAAATCGCTACGTCTTTGATGCTAACATCAGCTTGCAAAGCGAAGTTATCGGTTTGCAACTGCCGTATGATATCGGCACTGGAGCCGGCATTAGTTTGCAACTGCCGTATGATATCGGCACTGGAGCCGGCATTAGTTTGCAGATCTTGGATTTGTTGTTGCAATTGACGATTAGTTGCCATTTCACCCCTTATTTGAGCTGCTAATGCTAGTATACGGGCATTCAGACCATCCATTTCTTCTGTTTTTTCTGACAAACTACGCATAGCGATGTCTAAGTTGTTTTGTAATACCGATGCATCTCTTTTTATCTCTTCTCTATTATCAAATACCATATTTAGGTAGGCAGTTATTGATTGCACCTGTTCTTGCGAATGCTTTAATGCGGCTTGCAACGCGGCATTGTCGTTTTTAATATCTGCGTTTTCTTTTTCCAACTGTTTCGTTTGAGAAACAAGCCGCTTCGTTTCTGCATTTAAATCGTCCCGCTGTTTTTCGACTGCAGTGATAGCAGATTGCAGTGTTGCAATTTCCGCATTTGCAACATCTAACATATCTTGAAGTTTAGTGGAATTTAATTTCTCTTCGGCTATAGCGGCGTCTACATTTTTTTTCTCTGCCTCTAACGCGGTTAAATCTGCCGTTAATTTGCCAATTTGGTTATTCAAATCCGTAATCTCAGCTAATTTAGTTTTGAGTTCCGCTCTTGCTGCGTTTAAGTCGGCTGAAAGCTGCGTGTTGGCTGCTGAAAGCTGCGTGTTGGCAGTGTTTAACTGCGTAACTTCCCTTCTAAGTCGGGCATCAACCGGATTTTCTATGCTAACCGCGTAAGATACTACTTCGGCCGGGGCAAGAACGGCTTTAACTTCTTTTATAATAAATTGGATATGCTTATTAGCTGCGGCTTCCACATCGGCATCAGACAAATCAAACGTATTGCTACTTTTTTTAGACCGTTCACTTATGAGTTTATTAATATCTTCATACGCAAAACGAATACGTTCCAATAAATAGTTTGACTTTTGCTTGTCAATTGCTGGCACTCTTTCTATAAATGCTTTGGTTGCATTTAGCTGTGCTCTTATATTAGTAACTAATGACTCAGTTTCTTTCGAGAGCATTGAGTTCTATATTAACAAAAAAGAATGTTTTATACATAATATTATATAACAGCCTTACATTCCTCCAATATAGGCAATAAATGCGTCTCGTGTAATATCGGGGCATATTCGCTTTTCATATCGTCGATTTTATTTTTCATACATTCAACCATTTCGTTAACTTGTTCGGTGTTTTCATTACTAGCATAAGATTCTTTTAGTGCCTGTGACGCAGACCCGTTTTCGCCAACAAAGTCATCTACAATTTTCGCGGCTTTTTGGTATATCTCATTTCTAATGACTTGTTTTGTTTTAAGAACGCCAACGTCGTCGTCTTTATCGAGGCGTGCCAATGCCTGCCACATTTTACTAGCTCTGCCAGCCATACACACAACGTGATCGCGCTCAACACAATCTAACACGGCTTCTCCCATGGCCTCACGCATTTGTTGCGCGTTCTTTTTATTGGCCGGATCAAAGGTGCGTTGCCATACCGTAGTTATGATATCTTTTTCGTTTATTCCGGGCAATATGCCTACTGGGTTATTGTCATTAAGTATATTAATTACTTGATTAACGCGGGCCGTTTTGACCGGGTCGTTTTTATATCTAACTCGTAGCCAGTTTACCGCCTCATCATAGTTATGCAAGTGTATGTCAGATATTTTATTATTATCGGTTCTGATTTTATTGATCTGGTAATTCAATTCTTCATAAACAGCTGCATCATGTACATTCTGGCTATCTGATTGCCAATCCTGGCGCGACAATATTACTTTTTGTTTAAAAGCCGGGTCATCTGACGATACTGTATTTTTTTGCTGGCTAACTTTTTTAAGTTGCATTCGTTGATTACCATAGTGCGCTAGTATGGCCTGCTGTATTGGCAATTCCTCGACATCAACAACGTCCACAAACTGATCATGCATATCTTCTATGCGATTTATGATAAATGGCGCCTCACGGATGTCTACCTGCCCATTTATGATTTGCGTCAAAGCCTGGTTAAAATGCCTATGCGCGCCGATTGGGTCTCGCGCATTAAGTAAATACACGGCACCAACCCTATAGTGGTCTATGGCACGTGGTTCTTCTATAGCCTCTCCATATTCTATAACATTTTTTGCTTCTTCGTCGAAATCGTCGCCGCGGATATTATTAAAACATATTCTAGTAAGTCTCTGATTTCTATCTTCGCCGGCTACACGCACTTGAAAATAAATAGACCTAATTAAGTACATAATAACTACCAATAGAATAGCAATAGCCGCGTATGTAAATAAGCTCGACGATGTCTTAATATTACCGCCAGTTACGGGGTCATTTTCAAAAAGTTCGCCGCCAAATACCACTTCATCCATAATACCTATATATGAATACAAGAAATATGCTTTAAAGAAAAACACTAAGCAGTGATTTTTTATTTAAATTATTTTGCCTAACCAACTGCCTAATCTCCTCGTATATTAGTGCGTCGAGCCATGGTATTTTTTCTTTTGCAGAATAATATGTGTACCGGCCAGTAAAAAGGGTTCTGTTATTAAGAATGGCATCTATGTATTCAATACGCTCTGCATCGCTTGGTTTGGCAATAAGTCCTTCGGTACAGTCCGGATATATAAGAAATACCAGCACCAAAATTCCTATGACACAAATAAAATGCATTATATTACAATATTTAAAAAATTAAGGCACTATTTATGCATACTCATCTCAAGCATAACTATAGTTTCATAGCCTGGCGTTTCGAGTAGCAAATCTGATGATATAGACTTTTCGCCATGGTACATAAATTTAATAGTTTCATCGGCACAGCTTAGTTCGCGTATACCCGTATTCTTCGCGCTGTCATATAAAGTAGTTAGTATTTTTTTAGTCTCCTCGGATGCGCTACTTTGTCTGATCGCATCATCGATGGTTACTGGCGATTTTGTGCGGTAAATTAGAACCGATGTTTCCGTAAGGTTTTCGAATGTATCGACTGGAGAAACCATATCCATTAGATGCATATAATAAGGAGAAACTAATATACACCTCGGAGTGTCATATTTTTTAACGTACTGTATACATATTGTTTTCTCTGTTGCCAGAGTTCCACGTTTAATAACTCCTCGTTTAATAACTCGAGGCGCTATTTTAGTTTTCTTGTCATCTTCATGGTGAACTATCAAATCAGGATACCTTTCCAGATAAGCCGGTAAATCCTTTTCTTTTATATTTTCGCGTATATTTCTGGAAATAATGTCAAACACGTAGCAGTCGTCATATATCGGCGCATTGGTAATAAAACACTTGTAAGTAACTTCTTCATTAGGGGATGTATCGAATAAGCCCATATTGACTTGATCAATTGCCGATATTCCCGAATCCGGGTTGATCGAATAAAATTGCAACCACTCCCATTTTACTAATGTGACTGGGCGATTATGCGGCTTTAGCGCAAATACCAACGGTTTCGTAGGTTGCATCACATTAGGGTAATGTTTAACAAGTTCCCGATGAATACCGTAGCTTGGGTGGTAATCGATAACGTCTGGATGTATTTTTAATCCTTTAGCGTAATGACAATAAGATGGATAATCACAATGTCGGTAACCGTTAGGAAGCGAAAGTGCCCCAATTGTATCTAATATGATACTGCTAAGCGAATAAATGGCGTCTGAGCGTCCTTTGGTAACACCACTTATTGGGATGTCGCCCGATTTTAGAAACCAAACAAAATTTGCAGTAGGATCTAGTCCATTTGTAATATCATCGACGTCAAACATTACTTTGTTAATAAACGCAGCGTTTGTGTGGGTTACCGTCAAATATTGAGTAGACGTATTAGTTACATTATTTGATTTGAGTGGCCCGAATTTAGCAGCCGCGGCCGCTGACTTTTCGTGAAATGTTCGCTCTAACAGATGTTGAATACTTTCAACAAAATCTTCAACAGAAGCTAAAACATGTAAAATGCCAATATTCGGGAATATTTGGTATTCTACCGAGTCTATTGTGTAAGTATTGTGGTTTGGTATTTTCGCGTTAAGCAGGTCTCCATTGTCGTCAAAGTAGGTTTCCCCATACGTAATGTTGACCATCTCGCCCGCCACTTTTTTGACAAGTCGCGAAATATCCGAGGTGTTCTCAATAATAAGCTTCATATTGTCGATATAATCGTATAGTGTTTTCAAATTTGAAAAATATATGTAGCTTATACAGTTATTTAATGGATTCTGACATTGCTAACAAATCTTACAAAGTAGACCTTAATGTTCCTAGTGAATATGCCGATTACAAAATTATAGTTGATAACAACGTTCATAAATTAACGTGTAAATCAGGCCTTACGACTAAATTACTCACAAATGTGTTTAAAGTTGTAAATCACGACAAACAAACTATTACATTTCATACTACTTTTTCTGTAGATGAATCCCACATATTTAACTACATATTAGACCGAGCAGAAGTATCCACACAGGATATAATCAATGCCATTAATGCGGCTCGCAACTTTTTCCACGAATATGAGCCAACCTGCAAATCACTAACAAACATAGAAAAATACATATCAAGTTTAAGTCGCTATCACAGAACGTGGGCAGGTCTAACCGACAAGCCAGACTATAATTTAACATTGTTTGCTAACCGTACTTTGCCGTATTTTACGCTAGAATGTATGGATTGGGTTAAAGCCAACATAGACGCGTTAAAGGGCGATTATCCAGCAGAATTGCTAGAATCAAAAAAACAAAACATGAACAAAGATGATTACCATGAAGAAATCAGCATGGCTACAAAAAACAACAACTTTTTAGAGTGGCAGGTGTTGCCGATAGACAAATATCCAAACATCGAGCTGCATATATCTAATATTCAAGTCTTGCTAAAGGCCGGACTTGAGAAGCAGGCGCTAACAATGATATTTAAATTGATGCTGTCGCCTAGAGAGTGCCATATTATTAGGTATCCACAGATATGGGAAATACTTAACACGTATACTAATAAAGATTTTACTATTCTTGTTAAATATTGCATGTATTATGCAATGTACATCTTAAAACAAGAAGAAACTCTTATGTTTAGTCAGATCAGCACAAAGTCGCGTATATTGTTTACACTAGAAGAGGCGCACTCGCTGCCTACATTTGACAACTGCCATATTGATCGTTCGCCGTACATAGTGCAACTGACCAACGATACGCCAATTGGGCAAACCATGATGTTCTATTTGCATGGTAACCGCGCTATTAACTCAAAAGAAGAATTTAATCGTCGCTTACTAATAGCTACCGGCGGCGCATTTAAGGGCGTTGACTTTAAAAGTATCGGCGCTGCTATTACGGGCTCTATTCTGATTCCCTGCGTACAACGTAGCCCATTAGAAGAAGGGTTTGATGTAAATTGGGACAGATCTAGAGAATCAAGTAATGTTCCGTTTCCATACATGATAGATACACCAACTGATATTGCATTTGCCAACTTTCTGGAATATTATTATCCTAGCTATGTTAGTCTAAATGACGAAGACTATGTTAAGCATGTTTTAGGTATTGGGAGTAAACTAGGCGCTAATGAACGCGTCGTAAATACAACGGAAATTCTACCTTTGGAACTTGAATATGAATCTGATATACCCGCGAATACAGAGCCGGTTGTTGAAACCCCAACAGCCCCAACCGCTGGCGTTTTAGATTTGGAAGAAACAGAAAACAAGACAAAGCGTAATGCTACCGAATATAACCAGCTTGCCGACATAGATATATCCATTACTACCCGCGATGTTACTGTGTTTAAAGAACGAGCCTTATCCCTGTACGATGCCATCCGGAAAAATTGCGAACATCGCGGCCCTGTTTATATCAAAGAAGTTAAAACAATAGCTTCTATCAAGTATAAGGTTTACGGGCCTGGAATTCCGCGCCCTATGGATATATTCCGTATTCCTTATGACCCTGTCAAAATGGTTAAGAAATTTCACGTTAATGCGGTCAAGATGTTTTACGATGGCGACGTTACGCTACTACGATCCTGTGTATCCTGTTTGCTTAGTGGCGTAGGCGAAACATATAAATGGTTTAGCTGCAATAAAATACCGGCGGATGTACTACTAAAGTACGCGCAACGAGGTATTAGTATTATTCTCAACTCTAAGGAACGAGAAGCTATAAGCAATTACATCGTGGCTAGCGAGCGTTGGTCTGGCATTGTTAACAAACTTAATATCAAGCCAAAAAAGATATACTGTTGCGTTACAAAGAATCATCCATTCTTTAGACCTGGTATATACGATAGTGGTATTAGACTCGGGTTACGTTCATTCGAACGAAGTACCGAATCGTTATATACTAATACGATAGTCGTCGAGAAGGTCCGGCAAGTTTATCCCTATGGCGAAGTTCTTACGCACGACAACAAAAAAATATATATGCCAAATATGGCGCTTATTCCGGCAATATTAGAACATATAGAAAACGATAATGTCATTACTGAGTCAAACGACTTAGATGATTAATTTTTTACATGTAATTGTCTAAATATGCAACTTCATTGTCCCACCAGTCTCTGCTTTCGTTATTGGACAATTCTTCCTCAAAGTACGGCCTAAATTTCTCTGCATTCCATCGGGCACGTATGTCTTTGGCCATTCGGTCCTGTACTCCCATGTACTTCATTCTATTGGCAATACGGGTGTCGCCAGAACATCCCATGTCTTTGTGCAGTTCTTGTATAGAAGCGTCTCTATCATATAGTGCAATATCATATTCGTTTTTATGTAGAGCTGTAGGGCTTTCTAAGAGTACTTCGGTGTCGTTTTCTTGGCTGTTGCCGCCTGTATCGGTGGCCCCCATTTCACTCGTAAGCTCGTTTATTTTATTTTCCACGTCATCTATATCTTTTTTTTGGTGCATGCATGCTGATTTTGCTTTGTGCCGTTTCATCAATATGTAATCTAGTGATATCCACAAGCATACTGACAGTAACGCAAATGTCGGCATCATCATTTGTCCCGGGGCTAGTCGATAAGCAATACCAGAAATTACAATACATATTAATACCAAAAAAATCACGCTAAGAATATCTTCACCCATATTATATTATCTATTTCATAATTATTTTATGAAATATCTACATTAGTCTCTTCTACTTCATCGACGACTTTCTTACCTTTCTTTTTCTTTTTTGCTTTCAGCTTTTCCAGTCGTTTCGCGCGCTTTTCGGCGGCGACGGCGTCTGAGGAGTCTACGGAGTCAGTAGTTTCAGGTACCTCCGATACCTCGGCAGTCTCGGCAGTTTCGGCAGTCTCTGTAGTCTCTTCCTCATACAATGGCTCTTTCGACTTAAGCCCCGTTTCTTTCTCCATCAAAGTAAAATTATTGTTAAGCATTGTAAATATCTTTTGCACATTTGGATCTTTTGCCTTACCGGACTTATTACTTACCTTATGCATATATTTAATGATAGTTCTAAATTCGCGAGCCAACGAGGCATTGGCGCCACCTTGGTTACTTACATCTACGATGAAATTCATCACTAACATGTCCGCATTTTCACTTGCTACGCTTTCGCGGTAGTAGTCATCAAACTTATCTTTTAGTAACTGAATAGATTGCTCGATACGCCGGAAAGCGTTCGTGCATCGGTGCAATTCAGGCTGCTTTTTCAGTTCTCCAATCGCATTAACTAACAGTTGTGTAAACTTCTCAACGTCTACATCTGGAGACGTAACACACTTATAAATGGCATGCGTGTGCTTATACAATGTAGCAAGTACCATTAGCACATATCGTTTAACTGCCGGCTTAATCCGGTCGCTAGCCCACAATGCTTTAAGATCTAGACTAGAAAAGTCGAAAAGTTTAAATGTCAAACCCGGCTCCTGATTAACGAAGTTTTCTTTAAGGTTATTTTGATCTGAAAAGCTGGCCTCGTAACGTTTGAGTTTGCTACAAAGGATAATCAAATTACGAACATACACGTTTTCCTTAAGTTTGCGGTATAGTCCGTTAATTTCTTCCTTCGTGCAGTTTTTATATGTTTCTTCTTTTTCTTCTTGGTCTATAGATATACATACGGATATATTCATGTTTTCGGTGTAGCTTCTAATTTCGTCAAATGCCGCATTATACATGGGGAAATCTGCAGATAGCAGGTTGCAGAACTGGTTTAGAACGCGATATACATACCGAATACTATTGCGGATAAAAACAAACTTCGGAATTACTATTTCGGGCTCGGCATCTTTTAGTCCCATCATTTCCTCAAACATGCCGCTTATGTTGACGTCGCCTACGGCTTTTTTAAGTTGTTTGATTTTAACTTTACCTGCCATGTTTAATTATATTTACTTATATCTAAATGTTTAAATAACAAAAAATTAAATAATTTACGGCTCGTTTGCCAACTTTTTAAATCTAGCTACTAGGCCCAATATTTCTAAACCCTTGTCCCAATATATTTCTTTTTCTTCTTCAGAAAGAGATACCCATTGCCCCCTGATAATTCTAATGAGAGTTTCGATCATGCGCTGTTTGCCATCCTTTTTGATGTTCTTACTGTAGTCTCTGTTCAAAAACCAGTCGATATTTTTTTGCAGGATATGCTTACGGGCAAACCATATTTTGTCTTTGCTGCGAATAAATATTTCTTCTTTTGGCAACATATTGAGCAGGCGCATTAGGTGCGCGATTTCCGCTAATTCATCTTCGTCTGTTTTTGGATTAAGTTTTCGCTTTCCGAGATTTATAAGATTTTTGATATGATTCGTATACCCATCGCAGATTTCGTTTAAATCTTTAGCAGACAGGTGACTAAGTTTGCCCATTATTTTTACGACATCATCATCAGTCAATGGAGGGGGCGTCTGCTCTTCCTGATTAGTGTTCATGATATATTAATGACCCCTTCAGCTGCTTTAAATAAAAAATAAACTTACAATATTTGAATTACATTTCCAAATCCTCTAATTGTTCCTTCTCTAAATATAATTTGTTGCCCTATAGGCACATAATTGAGGTTTTTCATAAATTTCATAGTTACACGGACTTTGTCGCCAGATCGCACCACATCAGATTCTTCGCCATTCAAATCAGTGATTTTAGTAAATACAACGGGTACGTGCAACATGCCGCAATTGATAAATGCGCAGTACCCTAGTGCTATCGTCGTAGAATGATGCACTATAGTGACTTCGGCCACAAATTCGGCACATATGTTTTTCGGTTTTTCTGGCGACAATATAAGGCCCGCATGTAACTTATATTTGTACTTTTCCTTAGGTCGCATTCCAATGGCCAGACAGCCTCGCCGTCCTGCTGGCAGCGTTTTAATGTCATATCTGTAATCATTGTGTATAGATTTTACAGTTATCAGGGCGAATTCTCCTTTATCGAACGGTCCCATATAAAGTTGATCACCGCACGACACCTCGTGTTTAGAAATTCCGGCAAATACAACGCCATGACCTGGCACTGTATAAACGTGATCTACTACAAACCCATCTGGCAAGAATCTTTGACGTGGTTTAAATGTGTTCAAGGCATAGCGGATTAAATCGAGCCCATCTCCCGTTTTATTGCTGGTAATGAAAAAGGGCACTATTTTAGTATTATTTTCAAGAATAGAAAAGTCCTTTATGGCGCGAAACTGATAAGCTTTGATACCTTGCGATAGCAAACGGTTTTTAACGGTAGCAATAAGATTTTTGGTTATCTCTTGCGGAATTGCGTCGCATTTTGTAAACAGAATTATAAAAGGTATCTGTAGCATAAGGCAAATCCGCATATGTTCCGATGTAATGTTTGTAATTTTGTCTGATATACATACCATGGCGAAATCCGGATTGATGGACGTCAGTCCAGCAATAGTAGTTTTAAGATATGCTTCATGCCCGGGCAAATCAACAAAGGATATTATACGCTTATACTCTTCCGATTTCATGTATTGGTGTGAAACATCCGATGTTCGTCCAGTCTGATGCTCATGTGGATGTACAAAGACGACACTTCTAGACAGACCCTTACCGTCGTCATTGACGCCAGTTAGTAGTGTGCCAACTGTGCTGGATTTGCCGGCATCGACGTTGCCTATCACTGCAACCATGATTTCTTCATATCCGGTCGCATCGATGGCATCTCCGCGCCTACGCTGGTATCTTTTTAGCTGGTCCATTTTATATAGTATATAAATTCAAAGTTTAAAAAACTATTAAACCTCGTGTCTAAATAACACCCTTCGTGCCTTATGCATAAAAGCGTCGTTGAAGTTTTCGGTACTAAACCATTCGTTGTTAACGCCTTCTAACCGCAACCATAAGTACATCAAACAATATACACCGCACGAATGCTCGTCGTTTTGAAACTGAATGCCCGTAGAATATTTGATTTCAACAGGTATTTTTAACTCCTTAGCCAAGTAATGCTTAGTCTTTTGAAGCCACGCCTGTGTTTCGGGCAACGGCTCTTTGCCCGACGAGTTAAAATATTCGATTTGTATTTTGTTATTTTTTTTTTCGCCAAATAAACAATACCAATGTATGCCGCGACCAGCTGAATAATCCGTATTCAATACAACGCCAAAGGTTTTCTTACCATTTCTAAATTCTTTAGCGAGATCGACACGAGCTAATTCCGACCCGATTTTTTCAAAATCTCGCATCTGAAATGGTATATGCAGAAAGTCTGGAAACCGCTCACACAATTGCTCTAACACGTTATCTATGTTAAAGTTGGACAACAGCCCAAAATGAGTGGCCGGCCCGCTTGGCTTAAAGAACTCATCTAGCACATTTTTTGATTTTGATAGTTTAGCAAATTCCAAGAATCTAGGGTTTTTAAAAATGCAGCTCTCGGTATTGCAATTGGTGGTCTCTTTCATTTTATTAACTATTTCTACGTGATCCTTTGTGTCTATTTTTAAATATTTTGCCATAGTATCAACTACTTGTTTCGGTGAACATACGGGGCCCTGGCCTTTACTAAATGCACATTCCGACGGCTTATTAAATATTTGTTCTACTAACTTTTCTGGCGACTTATTTGCTCCCCCTAATTGTTCCATTTTATTTATAAAATATATAATATAGTCTATATAATAAAAATGTATAAAACAGGCGGGTTAGAACCAACCTTGGATCCATCTAAAACATTAGATATAGACGGGGTTACGTATGTAGTTAGTGACCGATTTAAAGCGATGCTTCGCGACAGTTTTATTGATTGGGGGACATTCTTGGAAATCTACCAAGATAACTTGTCGTATACACTTATGTTCGACCAAATGATTAAATTACTCAATATTAAAGAAAACGAGAATCTACGCGAGTTCATGATTCCGCTGATCAAAAAAATATACCATTTGCCCGCATCTGCGCATATGGCGTGTATGGTAAAACAGTTTATGATTTATGAGCCTTTATCTGTAACTATTCATAGTTTATTCACTACCATAAAACTACATTACGAATACATACTGGACAAATTCTTACACACTAGAAATAATTACATTACTAACAATAACTTGCCAGATACCCAAAACAACATATCCGAATTAAAAAAATATTGGGAAAACATGGATCAGCAATATAATTTAGAAAGTAGTTCAGTAATGTTGCTGTTTTTGCATCCGCCGATTGGGCTTAAATCTAGGCTGAATTTTAATACCACTGGACTAGAAAAAGTTATTGCGCCTCTAAAGGATGCCGTTAAAAAATATCATTACCTTGGCTTTTGTCCTAAGGTGCCACAGGCTAGATTAAAGGCGCTCTTAAATTTCCCAATAAATGAATTTATCCGAGCTATAAAAGCAATGGATCCAACGGCGAAATTTCCTAATTATCAACAATTAGAAAAATACATGGCGACCGAATTAAAAAAAATGCCAGAGCCGCCAGTTATCAAGGACGAATACGCTCGTAAAACGGCGCCAAAGGTTTTAGTAGATAATTTGGCACTGGCTAAATGGTACATCGATGAAATTCTGAACTTCCGTAAAACGTTGATAAAGTATGGTACACTCTATGAAACATATTATACAGAACAAGCTAAGATTTTTATAGACATTAACGACAGGCTTAAGCGGGAATTTTTGCACAAGCATTAAGCATATAATGGTTCGACCCGCCGCCATATTCTCGCGTTTTCTATAACTCGCTCGCTGTTCGGCGTATACGATGCATTAAATTGGCGAGGTCTAGATAGTTTAAACATGGGTGTTTCTGACTGTATTCCTAAATACCTAGACCGCAGTCCAATCACGTTTTTAATGTTTTTCTTATTATTTGCCTTGATGTTGTCTAGAAAGTTTTTGTAGAACAGAATACTGGCGCGTGAAATATTGTGAACTGCCGGATCTTTCAGTACGTCTGGGTATAGAAAGAACCCCAATTGTTTTTTTTCTAAGAATTCTGCCCTGGTTTCGCTACTTCGCAATTTGTCAAATTTCTCGATGATATCATAGGGCACTTCGCAAATGCCTATGTGGTATATTTTGCGCTTTGTTGAGAATTTATGATATAAATTAATAGAATCTAATTGTACTAATCCGCCAGTTTCTTCGTATATTTCGCGTATAGCTGTTTCCTCGTGTGTTTCGTTCTCGTGGCAGCCACCCTTAAATGGCAGCCACGATTCTACTACCGTTCGGGCCTCTGTCCCTAAAATGATGCCTAATTGGCCATTTGGGTTGAAGGCATAGAAAATAGCACCGCATGATTTTCTCTCAGGTTCTTGGCTAGAAGCCATTTGTGTTATATTTAGGATAGGATATATATTTAGAATATTATTCACTTTTCTATTTTATAAACTAATGAAATATGAATAATATATAAATATACATCAAAATGACTGAATCACAGTATAATCGATACCAAAATGTAATAACCTTCGCCAAAGAATGGCGCATGTATAAACTAAAGAATAAACCGCTGGATGCCGGTGCTTTTCGCACTGCAATGCAAACAGAGCAATACGTGTTAGTCGAGTGTCTAGATACGAAAAAAAATAGGGAAGTTCTTATTTATATGTTTGATAAGGAAAGCAAATATGTAGCATCTAGCCAGGATCTAAAGCGGCTATTGAAGAAAATTAAAAATGCATGCGACGTTATTCTTATAACTTATAATCCATTCAGAACATACGGCAGAAAAGCCATCGCATCATACAAGCATTTAAATGTATACACCTATTTACAAGAAATATTCGAGATGATCTTGCCGTATGGCCCGTTGTGTTATCCTCATAGAATTCTAAGCCGCGAAGAGGTGCTTCGTTTATGCAATGAGGACTTGATGTGTTATTTGATAAATTTGCCTAAAATATTTGATGAAGACCCGCAATGTATATGGATAGGCGCAACAAGTGGTGATGTAATAGAAATTACTATGTTAAGCGATATTGCGGGCGAAACTATACAATACCGCGTTGTAGTACCAAAAAGCGGCCGCGTTGTGTTTATTAAAGAGGCAGATGAAGTAGCCCCAACAGGAAAAACAGAAGCTGATATAGACGAAGTAGACGACGAGTTAGAAGAGCATCGGGAAATGAACGCCCCAGAAGATGATCTTTTAGAGGAGGCCGCAGATAATTAAGAACTTTTAAACATGTCCGAATCTAATACGTGGTCGTCGATATCGTCAGCTACCGCGGGGTAATACTCGTTGTATTTTCTTTTTGGACTTGTGCTATTTTTAATTTCATCTATAATTTGCAGAGTTTCTACAATTTTAGGCTCGATCTGCGTTTTCCAATTTACGTCCCTAGTTTCTATAATCATGTCGCTTTTAAATAGTTTCCAAGGCAGATATCCAATAAGTACGTGCTCATGCTGGTCGCAAAAATCTTTAAATTGCTCAACGTGCATCTTAATGATTTTTTTAGGGTTTGTGACCATGTCGTATACTTCTTTTTTGTGCGTTTTGACAAATTCCAACTCATTGATAACTTCATAGTTTAGGACAATAGGATAGTACACCGGAACAACGCGTTTTTCTTCACACAGTTCAAAAAGACGGTCAATAGTTTTTTCTTTAGCAGTACCGAAATCTAATGGCGTTTCTTGTGAGTTCATTAGAATATTAATATCATATTCTATGTCAGCATTGGTCGACGTTTCTAGGTATTCTTCTGCCATAGGACACTCGGACTCAGACTCTGACCCGTAGCCTAGTATTTTTATGGCCTCTTCGTAGTTTTTTGCTGTTTGATAAAACCCAATTATTCCGCAGCCCAATACTCCTTCAAACCGCTGTTTTTTTGTTCGCCGTTTTTTGGCATCGCCCGAATGAAAGTTAGTGTCATATACATCAGAGAATCCAATTTGCGCAAGCGAACATTTCCTATAACAGTTGTTAATAAATATAGCCAATTCGCATATAGGTATAGATAATAGCCCGGTTTGCACTTGAGGTATATAGTGTTTAGATATTTTGCCGTCGGGTAGGCTTCGATAGGGGGCCTTAAACTCAAACAGCACGATATAATCATTTAGTAAGTCATTGTCGTCCACTAGTTGAACGACACCCAACCCATCAGGACTGTAACGTTGGCGGTCTATTACGCCTTCAACGCTGCCCGTTTCTTTTATCGTGTCATCCATGAGTAAAACACGAACCGCCCATTCGCGCGTTAATGGTTCGAACAGGTTGCCCCATCGTGTTGCAATATTGCCAGTAAATATAGTATCAGAAATTCCAGCCTTGTCCGCAATAAGACTACGCCGCGTTTTAAACGGATTGACATTTAACACCGTTGCTACTTCGCTTCCTCCTATGGTAGTTGCCCGTATAGAATACCACTCCGCCGTTTTCTGGGCCGGAGCAGCGCCTTTTGATTCAACAAAAACATCAACAATGGTTTGCAGCTCATTTGTAGACATTTTAATTAGACTCATTACTTATATATCTTATACAATTTAATATAAAATGCAGACAGATGTAATAAATCAATACTCTATATCACTAGATGAAGCATTTTCAAAAATCATCCGATCATGCAATAAATTGCAGCTCGAGGAGTACTCGAGCGATACTATCAATAAGGGGAAGGAATTAGTAAAACAAGGCGCTGGGTTAATTTCGCTTCTTAAATCGCATATAAATGGACTAGAAACCATGCTGGCCAATTGTTCTGCATTTGTCACCGAAATCGAGGAAGATTTGACATGCGAGCCTACGAATGACGATTATGTATATCAAACAAAAAATGGCATGCTTGGATATCCAGGCAAGGAGTTTATTACCAAGATTATAGAATTTAAGGAAAGTCAAAAAAAAGCAAAAACACCCAAAGAGGCGCCGGTCAAAGAGGTACAGAAGATACTTATTCCAGAAATAGGCTACAATCTAAAAGTCCCTGTTGTTTCGGACATCAAAGACATACCAGATTCTATTTATTACTGCAAAAGCGCGAATGGACTATTTATGCGGTTACCTAATAATAATATACTAAAAATGCCATTTCCAGAAGTAGTAGACTCTAGGAAAGAATATGACCGCAAGCATTCTATTCGGTGCAAAT